>B570J29032_109958180_pt1 | contig 11778 bp, 9 predicted proteins | sample LakMenEpi16Nov12_FD_29032 | JGI IMG/M metagenome (IMG submission 29032)
ACATGGGTGAAAGAACGTCACCCCTTCTTTGATACTCCAATTACTTTGTCACCCCAATCAACAGTTGCAGATGCAGTTAGTTTGTTACACAAACGCGCACATGGCGCAGTAGTAGTTGTTGAAGGTGGAAAACCTGTAGGAATCATTACTGAAGAGGATTGCAAGAGCGTAGATCGCTTTACGCAATTGCATCAGGTCATGAGTAAAGATTTAACAACAATGCCAGACACGCTTGGCGCTCGCGAAGCATTTGAATTTTTGAATCAACATCGCCACAAATTGGCACCAGTTGTTGCAAGTAATGGTGATCTCGTTGGAATCATGACGCGCTTGGGTGCACTGCGTGGAACTTTGTATTCACCGGCACTTGATGCAAAGGGACGTTTACGAATTGCTGCAGCAGTTGGAATTAATGGAGATGTCGCGGCAAAAGCGGCAGCGTTGATTGAATCTGGCGCAGATGTTTTAGTTGTAGATACTGCCCACGGTCACCAAAAGAAAATGCTAGAAGCTTTGACTGCCATTAGATCTATTAACCCACAAATTCCAATCGTTGCCGGAAATGTTGTAACCGCACAAGGTGCTCATGATTTAGTACAAGCTGGTGCAAACATTGTAAAAGTTGGTGTCGGTCCTGGCGCGATGTGTACTACTCGCATGCAAACAGGCGTAGGACGCCCACAATTTTCAGCAGTTTTGGAGTGCGCAACAGAGACTAAAAAGCTTGGCGCACACGTGTGGGCCGATGGCGGAGTCCGCCATCCGCGCGATGTTGCGCTGGCACTAGCCGCAGGTGCATCACAAGTAATGATCGGATCGTGGTTTGCCGGAACTTATGAATCTCCAGGGGATCTTCAAAGTGATGCGAATGGTCGCTTGTATAAAGAATCCTTCGGAATGGCATCGGCACGTGCTGTTGCAGCGCGAACATCCCAGGAAGATGCCTTTGATCGCGCCCGTAAAGCGCTCTTTGAAGAAGGAATCTCAACATCTCGAATGTACTTAAACCCTGCACGACCAGGCGTTGAAGATTTATTGGATGAAATCATCGCCGGAGTTCGCTCTTCCTTTACATATGCCGGTGCAAAAAACATCGAAGAGTTTGCAGAGAAAGCAACTGTTGGAGTTCAATCTTCAGCAGGTTACGCCGAAGGACGACCACTACATTCTTCGTGGAGTAATTAATAGGTTTTAAAGGTCGTAAGCTTTACTAGCGATTTGATGGCGGACATCGACATAGCTCTTTGATGCACCATCAATCAAATGTTCAAATCGTTGATTACCTTTGATATGAGAACGTAAGTATTCTGCTGAAATTTCTTGGCTAAAGAGTGCCGGTTTATTGTCCATGATGGCAATCTTTTTGTAGGGACGAACCAAACGAAACAGGTAGGTCGCTTTATGAATTACTTGGGTGAGAAAAAATCTTGTAACTCTTTTACTTGGCTTTTTTGTTGCAGAATTAGCCAGACCAAGCAAAATTTCAGCAATTTGCTTTCCACCACTGGTGTCTGAAAGTTCTGCGCACTTGTTGCGTAGATTCTCTCGCAATTGCGCATCACTTAATTTTCTCACTGTTGCGGTTATGTCTGACAAATTGGCGTGATCAGCACGCAGTGCGTAGCCCTGATCATGGCACCACTTAGCTCGAGCATCTTGATCATCAGTACCGCGAATGTTTGAAATCAGCACAGTTGGGATTTGTGCCGGCAATAGTTCATGAACACTGTTATATCCAGTAGCTGCAATAGCGCCATCAAAGGCTGCAAGTACATCTGCCAGTGGGAAATAGCGCTGGATTTTGGTATTTAGTCCAGCTGGAACAAGACTTATGCCGTGTGCGTCCTCTGGATTTTTAGTTAAGACAACTTGTAATCCTTGCCAATCAAGTAAACCACCAAGAGCGGCACGCATCTTTTCGTTCATATCATCATCGCCCGTACCGAGTTGAACTAATACTGCAGGGCGATCACTGTCGAGTCCTAAGATTTTACGTGCATCGTCACGAGTATGTGCGCGAGCTTTAGAGTAGAGGGATACAGGCGAGGTCAATATCGCGTCTTTGCGTTTAGAGGTTGGCCCGTGGTCGTAAGCACGTGCAATATCGCCTGGTTCGATAATCGCATCTACTAAGTGAGATTGAAATGGAAGAGCAAAGCGGAGAATGTTTTTCTGCCATAGGCCTCGACGAACCCAAACAATTGTCAGATCTGGGCGCTTTAATTTGGTTGCAATAAATCCTGGGTAAGGAACAACTCCATCGAAAGAAATAACCTTTGCCCCGGTCTCATCAGCGATAGCGATTAAACGATCTCTAAAATAACGATCCCAACGATGCGCCGGCATCCAACGGCGAGTTTTTCCAGGAATGTATTCGCAAGGTATTCCAATAACTTCTGGTATTTCTGAAATTCCCCCAGCTACGGAAACAATAATTGGTTGCGCGGTATTTTTGAGCTCTTCTGCAACTGCAGTCGCTCGGGCCAAGTGACCCATCCCAATTCCATTGCTTGTGGCGAGAATAATCATCGGTTTATCCACGACGTAGAACTTTTCTCAGAAGTAATGAGATCACCTTTTGCACAAAGATAAAGAGCTGCTTTGGAGAGTTAATTTTCTTTCCTTCACGCTTTAGGTATCGGAAGAAACGTACAAGGCGATTATGTTTACCCTTATTTATAGCTGCAAATTGATCATCGCTCATCCAAAGAACACCCCACTGTCGCTCAATTGATTTATATAGAGGTGTGTCCAGTGTTAACGCTCGTGCAAGGGCTGGGGCAAATACAGCAAAGGCCCTTTGATCTTTCTTATTTACAATACCGACTAGCCCGTTTTGGCTTGAGAGAAGGTAATCAATAAGGTCTTTCAGGTCGAAATCACCAGCAGCTTCCGCATAAATGTAATAAGGGGTTGGTCCGTGTGTGAATCCCTCAATGAGCTCTTCAATCACCAACTGTGAATCAAAACCTATGTTCTCAAATGAGTATTCAGCGTCGCCCTGTAGCCAATTGTGTATTTCGCGAAGGTCACTATGGGAATCATCTAGCGGTGAGTATCTGTGATCCAGAACATTCCAAGCTGCCAAAAGAGTGAAGTGCGCGTTTGTGCCTGGAAGTTTCAGAAGCTTGGCACGAAGATCTAATAATTGATCAAGAGTTGAATCGCGAACATCTAAGAAGACTTGATAAGTTGGTATCGACCAATTAAAAGCGTTCTTTGCACGCACGCTGTGCATCTGCGGAACAAGTTGTGCAAGCAATGGATCATTATGTCGATGAATTAACTCTTTATTAGATTCAACAGTGCTATAGCCCAGATGCCAAGATTTAGCTTGGCGATCGGCGACGGTGCGCAAACCATTTATAAAAACTCGCCAACCAAACTCAGTATCTTCGGCTGTAATAAAGTTGCGATCGTACCCACCAAGGTAACGCCATTGCTGATTTCGAATAGAAAATGTTGCACCTACAAAAGATCTGTACCCATCTAATTCTGGTTTTTCCAAATCGTGAGTACGCGTAACTCGTTCTTCCCAAAGATCCTTACCCCAGCTCTCAGTATGCAAATGATCAAATTCGCCAGCTTTTATGGATTTCATCAGAGATTCAGGTGTGTAGTTCCAACTCTTAACAAAACGCTTCCAACCCAGAACAGCGTAATCATCATTGTCGTGATGCCATTTCATGTGGTGAGCTAAATGATCAGCATCAAAAATCATGTCCGCATCGATAAACCAGAGGACATCCTCGCGCAGTTTCGCAACACAATCATTTGTTGCAGCAGTTTTCCCCCATCGGCCTGCTGCATTTTTATAGGAAATCAGCTTGGTTTTTGCAGGCTTGATCTTAGGGAGTACTAGTGGTTTTGCGCTTGCATCATCAATAACGTAAACCGAAGTTAATGATGTTGGGTAACTTTGCACAGAAAGAGAGGCTAAAACTAAATCAAGCTTTTCTTGGCCATCACGGCAGGCAATTACTATCGCAACAGATAATTTCGGATCTGACACAAGGGAAAGCCCCTGGGGACGGGCAAAACGATATGGCTCGTATCTCATCGTTTTTTTCCAAAGATTGGGTGGTCCCAAATTCCGACCACTTGCTCATTAGCGCCATTTAAATACTTGGAGTAATTAGTAACGTAAGTGTGAAAAGTAAAGGTTCGACGATAAATGTATCCGGCCCCAAAAGTGCGCCAGATTTTCCCGCCGTTATTTACAACATTACTGAGCAAATATGTATCAACTGCAGTGTTGCCCTCTCCAAACCAACCTGCTGCTTCTGCAACATCTGACTTAGCCAAAATAGTTCCACCACATACCCAATCACTCCATAGTTCAACTGCCTGTGTCCCATGAGGTTTAAATCTACGCACCGTCAATTGCAAAGGCTCCAGGTAAACATAATTCATAGCCCGTCCCACAACATCTGCACCTGTATCAAGTGCGGCATCTACTAAATCACGAAGGTGTTCTGGCCCGTAGTAGTCATCATCATCCATTTTTGCAATGAATTCACCGGTTGATTGCGATGCTAATGAAGTGAGAATCATTCCCAAAGTTTTATCGTGAGAATATTTCTCTACAATCACATTCACTTTTCGGCGCTTGAGAGCAGCTATTTGTTTTTTATGCGATTGTGACAACTCAAATGCATGCAAACCTAGAATCAATTCAAAGGCAGCTAGGGTTTGATCAAGGAGCTGGTCAAGTAAATTTGAGAGATCGTCTGCTCTAAGTGTCGAGACTAGGACGCTTATCCTTGGATATTTTTTAATGACAGATCTTCGAGACTTACGTAGAGCCTGCAGGCTTTCTATTTCCTGTGAAAATGAGGTGAATCGATCCATTGTCTTAATTGGATTCGATGTCATGTGCCAAGACTACCAATAATCAAATCTGCCACTGATAAGATTCGAAAATGTCCGCCGAGCGCGCAAGTACCAAAAAACCCGCTAAATCCGACCTTGTTATCACTCTTAAGAAGGCTCTTTTAAATTTCAAGGCTCTCCCTTTGTATTTCTACAATCGCTATATTCATAAGTCCCAGCCGGCTAAATCTAAGATTGTCTTTGTCATTTCTTTTCCACGTTCTGGAACTCATGCGATTGGAAGTTTACTCTCGAATGAGGAAGTTGGATTTAGATATTACGGCGAATTCTTCATATTCAATGCATGGCAATCACTAATTGAGCGAATCAATCACTTCTATCCATTTTTCTCTCTTCGCTATTCAATAAATTTGCGACAGCAGCGCAAGTCTTGGAAGTATTACAAGTTTGAAACAACTTCCTTAGATGCCCATCGCACTATGTCAGCGATTAGTAGTCTCCCAGGAATTCACATTATTAAAGTTTTTCCACAGCATCTATCAGATCCACTGCTTCAGTCGATCATCTCAGAATTCAAGCCAAGTATTATCTTTCTTCGTAGAAATCACCTCGATCGTTTTGTTTCACATAAAAAAGCTAACGCAACTGGAAAGTGGCATACAGCAAGTACTTCAGAGGTTGTTGTTGATTTAGATTTGCAAGAATTTGAAACCTTTATTTTTAACTACACAAAGTTTTATACGGATTACTTGCACTTTGCAAAAGCGCAAGGATGTCCAATTCTGGATGTTGATTTTGGCGATCTACACAACCCCGAAAAAGTTCGCGAAATCCAAAAATTCGCTCAGTTCGAAGATTTTAAAGATTGGGACAAGCTGACGCTTGCTCCAACCACAGTAAAACAAGACCGTTCAAACAAAGCGCAAGAAGATTTCTTGGTAAAAATTGCAAAGAGCTATGGGGATTACGACTTTAAGGCTGTGACTCTATGAGCAAAATTTCCGCAATCCTTAAAGAACTTGAGAACGAATCGATCGAGATTCTTCGTGAAACAGCATCTGGTTTTAAAAAGCCAGTGATGATGTATTCAATTGGTAAAGATTCCTCAGTTTTATTGCACCTTGCTCGCAAGGCTTTTTACCCATCACCGATTCCATTTCCGCTGTTGCATGTGGATACAACTTGGAAATTTAAGGAGATGATCTCTTTCCGAGATCGAATTGTCACCGAAACTAAATCACAGTTGATTGTTCACACCAATCAAGAAGGCGTACAAGCTGGCATTAATCCTTTTAACACCAATGCATCCGAGTACACGCGTGTAATGAAAACAGTGGCCCTACGCGAAGCCCTCGATTTGCATGGGTTTGATGCAGCAATTGGTGGTTCTCGTCGTGACGAAGAGAAGAGTCGGGCGAAAGAGCGCATTTTTAGTGTCCGCGACCCCGGTCATCGCTGGAATCCTCGCGAGCAACGTCCAGAGTTGTGGCGAACATATAACACTCGACTTGCACCAGAACAGACAATGAGAGTTTTCCCAATTTCTGATTGGACCGAAGCTGATATCTGGCATTACATATTGCAGGAAAAAATTGAAGTAAATCCTCTTTATTTTGCAAAAGAGCGACCAATGGTTCAGCGCGGTGATCAAATGATTATGGTCGATGATGATCGTTTTCAACTTCGAGATGGTGAGACACCGTTTATGAAGATGGTCCGGTTTCGCACGCTTGGTTGTTATCCACTTACTGCAGCAGTTGAATCAACTGCCACAACTATTGAAGAAGTTGTTGAAGAAGTTCTACAGGTCAAACTCAGCGAACGTGCTACACGCTTAATCGACGGCGAAAATGAAGATTCAATGGAAAAGAAAAAGACTGAAGGGTACTTTTAATGGCCGGCGCAATTGTCCGTCTACTCACTTGCGGAAGTGTTGATGATGGCAAGAGCACTCTGATCGGACGCCTACTTGTTGAAACCGATAGCGTTCCACATGACACTATTGGAGCGGCTCGAAAAGTAAGGCGGACAGGTTCAACAATTCCTGCCGGTGATATTGATTTTAGTTTGCTCACAGATGGTCTTGAAGCAGAGCGCGAACAAGGCATCACGATCGATGTTGCGTATCGCTCGATGACACTTCTGGATGGAAAACGCCTAATTATTAGTGATGCTCCGGGGCACGAGCAGTACACCCGAAACATGGTGGTTGCAGCTTCGCGCGCTGATATTGGTTTAGTACTAGTCGATGCAATGAAAGGTGTGCGCACCCAAACTTTGCGTCACCTAACTATCTGTTCACTCATGGGAGTCTCCCGGCTAATCATTGCAATTAACAAGCTTGATGCCATGGATTACAAACAAGAAGTATTTGATGCTATTTCTGCAGATATTCAGCGAGCAGTCGAACGCCTGGATGTACAAGACATTCACATTATTCCAATGAGCGCACTTGCCGGAGATAACGTCGTATTCCCTAGCGAAAAAATGCCTTGGTATAAGGGGCAAACTTTGCAAGATGCGATTCAGGGATGGGAAAAACCTAAAAATCTATCCACTAGTGGGCTAATGCGCATTCAAATGATTGCGCGAGCAGAAAACTTCCGTGGCGTATCTGGGACAGTCCGCCGTGGCACCTTCACAGAAGGTGAAGAAGTCACGATTTTTCCAAGTAATCAGCAGGCGACAATCTCTTCCATCGTAACTTTTGACGGCGACATTAAAAAAGCTGAAACCGATGTTGCTGTAACACTTGTTCTCACTCCCGAAGTTGATGCAACTCGAGGTGATGTCATTGCAGCCTCTAAGGATGATCTGACTGCAGCTGATCGTTTTGCAGCGCACCTTGTTTGGCTTCATGAAGATCCTTTGATCCATAGTCGCTCATATCTGATGATTAGCGGACCTTCGACTACACCAGCAATTATTACCAAAATTAGGCACAAGATCGATGTAAACACTGGCGAGCATATTTCTTCAGATACCTTAAAGATGAATGAAATCGGCGATGTCGAAATTGCATCAGACATTCCTTTGGTGATGCGCCCATATACCGATGATCGTGAATTTGGAAATTTCATACTTGTGGACCGGCTAACGCTTAAAACGGTTGGCGCAGGAATGATTCGTCATGCATTGCGCCGTGCTTCCAATGTGACTCACCAAGACTACGAAGTAAACAAACTCCAACGCAGCGCACAGAAGAATCAGAAATCTCGCGTCGTTTGGCTTACTGGTTTTTCTGGATCTGGAAAATCTACAATCGCAAACGCCCTTGAAAAGCGTTTAGTTGCGCAAGGTGCTCACGCATACGTATTAGACGGGGATAACTTACGACTTGGCCTAAATATGGATCTTGGCTTTACAACTGAAGACCGAGCAGAAAATGTCAGGCGCGTATCTGAAGTAGCAAAGCTGATGGTCGATGCAGGCTTAATTGTAATTTCAGCACTTGTTAGTCCTTTCGAAGTCGATCGCCAAAGAGCAAAGAGCAAGTTTGAACCGGGAGAATTCCTTGAAATCTTTGTTGATACACCAATCGAAGTTTGTCGAGCGCGAGACCCAAAGGGTCTCTTTAAGAAATCTGATGCGGGTGAAATTCCCAATTTCACTGGTGTTGGTCAAGAATATGAACGTCCAGCACACCCTGATTTAGTGCTTGATGGCACTGCGCCAATACAAGATAACGTGGATAAAATCCTTACTATTCTTCTATGAACTGGATTATTTTTGCTTTCGTAGGAAGCACCGCTCAACTTATAGACGGTGCACTTGGTATGGGATTTGGACTTACCAGCTCAACTTTGCTTGTCACCTTAGGTGCATCTGCTGCGGTGGCATCTGCTGCAGTCCATTTTGCCGAAATTGGAACAACCTTGGCATCAGGAGCTTCTCATTGGCATGCAGAAAATATTGATAAAAAGATTTTGCTGCGACTTGCCATCCCTGGTGGCATCGGTGCTTTTTTAGGCGCAACTTTTCTATCCTTCATCGATCTTTCTAGTTCAAAGATCTTTATATCTACACTGCTTTTGTTTCTTGGCTTTCTTCTGCTGTATCGCAATGTATTTAAAGCAGAGGGCCAAGTGAATATGATAGAAATTAAGAGCCCTCGCTTTTTGAGCTATCTTGGATTTACTGGTGGATTTGTTGATGCCTCTGGAGGTGGTGGTTGGGGTCCAATCGTTACTCCAACTCTCATTTCAACAACATCTATGGAGCCTCGAAAAATCATAGGCACCGTTAGCGCCGCTGAGTTTGTTGTTGCAGTAGCAGCATCAATCGGCTTCCTGGCGCAGATTGGGCGAATCGACATCAACTGGGGGATCGTCGGAGGCTTAGCTCTCGGTGGAACTATTGCTGCTCCAATTGCTGCACGATTGGTTGGAAAGCTCCCAGCAAAGCAACTTGGTATCTTCGTTGCCCTTGCAATCATTATTCTCAACGGTATAGCTATTCTTCGAGCCTAGTTGGGAAACACGTATTGTGGTTTATCAAAATGCAATAACGCCATTACAATTAAGGCCTACCCAAAAGAAATGATTGTGACGAAAATACAATGAATTTTCGCTCGTGGATTAAGAAGACGACAGCCGGTCGCATTGTCTGGCGTGTGATTATTGGGGTTATTGGTGGCGGAATAACTGTTGCCGGTGCGGTCGCGTTAATTGGCCCAGGTCCAGGAATACTTATTCTTTTGGCGGGACTCGGAATTTTAGCAACTGAGTTTGCATGGGCTGGCAGAGTCATGATGCATACAAAGCGCATCGCAGCTAGAGCAGCTGAAAAAACAGGTATGAAGCCATGGGTTAAATATTTTTTAATTTCTGGCGGCGCAGTTGTTTCGATTATTGCAATTTTCATTTATCACGGTCGGTAATTAGAAACTAGAACGGATCTCCCAAAGATCTGGAAAAGTTGGATTAAACAAGGTGCTGCTTAAGTAGGCAACACCGCTTGATCCACCAGTTCCTACTTTGTGCCCAATAGTTCTTTCAACCATTTTCACGTGGCGATAGCGCCATTCCTGCATGCCTTCGTCAATATCTACTAAACGTTCGCACACCATCGCAGATTCTGGATCATTGCGGTGCACTTGAAGCAATACTTCTTGCACAGCAGTGTTTGGAACATAGGCAGTAGATTTATCACGATTCAGAATTTCTGCAGGAATTGCATGACCACGCTTTGAAATATAGACAAGAGCTGAATCCCACACACTATTGCGCGCCGTGATTTCCTTAATCTGCTCTTGAATATCCAAGGGTAAATGTCCAGCCATCTTGCTATCACGACGACCTAATAACGCTTCAACCATTCTGAACTGGGCAGATTGAAAACCACTTGATGAAGAAAGATAAGAACGAAATGCATTGAATTGCAAAGGCGTCATAGTTTCTAAGATGTCGATCTGTGTTACGCAAACTTTGAGAATTGTTCGGATGCGTCCCAAGATTGCTAACGAATAATGAGAATCACCTGATTCCATTGCGACTTGTGCTTGCTTGAACTCATGAATTAATTGTTTGAACCACAATTCATATGTCTGATGAATGATAATAAAGAGCATCTCATCATGTTCTGGCCCCGTAGAAAGTGGACGCTGCAGTTTAAGAAGCTCATCTACAGCTAAGTACGATGTGTAGGTAAGCGCGGAATCAAAGTTTTCGCTCATGTAACGCGAGACCCACCTTCTTTAACCTCTTTATAGCGGCCAGATGCCACTAAATCCCGCATACGTTCTAACCCGTCCCAGATTTCAACATATGAGGTTGGAAGCGGAGAAATTGCCAAACGAATTGAATTAGGTGTTCTGTAATCAGGGATTACATTTGAAATAGTGCGCATTGCAACACAAATTTGCGCAGCATCTGGATGAACAAGTGAAATATGCCCACCACGTTCTTTAGCATCACGTGAAGTATTGAGTTCGATGCCAAGTGGTGCTAACCATGCGTCATATAGCTCGATCATCATCCCAGTGCCAACTGCTGCTTTATGAGCAATTGCATCGATGCCAGCTTCTTTAATCATTGAAAAAGCGGTTTGTACGCAACGAATTCCCATCAATGATGGACTAGCAATCTGGAAACCACGGATTGTTTGGGAACGCTCAAAAACTGGTCCCATTTCAAACTGCGCATCTTGGGCAAACCAACCTTGGATTGGAACCTGTAACTCACTTTGAATGCGCTTTGAAACATACAACCAGGCAGGTGCACCAGGTCCAGAGTTGCCGTACTTGTATGTGCATCCCACACATAGGTCGACACCATTTGCATCTAGGTTTAATTCAATTGCACCAACTGCGTGGCTGGCATCCCATACAACCAAAGCGCCAATTGCGCGCACCTGATCTGTGATTGATTTTAAATCTGTACGGGCACCTGATCGATATTGAATAACTTCCAGAGTTACTAGCGCAACATCATCATTGAGAAACGGCGCAAGAACTTCGGTTGTGATTCTCTCGTGCCGCGCAATCGCAGGATCTTCATTGTTGATCATGACAAGGTTCAAGCCAAATTGCTGTGCAATCCCGTCAAGGATGTATCGATCAGTCGGAAAATTTGCAGCATCGGTAATTATTGTTTTGCGGCCAGACCGCGCATGAATTGCCGCAAGACATAGTTGATAGAAATTAACTGATGTCGTGTCACAGACCAACACCTGACCCGCTGCTGCACCAAGTGCGGCTTCACCCAATAAATCGCCAGTTGGCTGAGCCTCATCAACCCAGTGGCTCCAGCCAGTAACAACTTCAGGGCCCCATTCCTTGGTCATGAAATCATTAATCGCCGTAACTGTTGCTTTTGGTAAGCGGCCCAAAGAATTACCGTCCAAATAACACATGGTTGGGTCTGAAATCACAAATTGCGATTTGAAATGAGCCAATGGATCATTTTTATCAAGCTCTAGCGCGTATTCGCGGTCAGTTACCTTCAT
>B570J29032_109958178_pt1 | contig 11772 bp, 8 predicted proteins | sample LakMenEpi16Nov12_FD_29032 | JGI IMG/M metagenome (IMG submission 29032)
TTTCGACTTGGCTCTCTTGCTTTGCTGGCGGCACGACCGTGTCACCATCACTTTCGGTGCTCCCGTACGCTTTTGCCACGGGCTCTTGAGCTGCTCTCCGCTGGCTAATGATCGCACGTGCTTCGTCGATCATGTTGTAGATGCCCGCCGCGATACATCCGTACACACCATCTCGCGCGTCGATTACCATTTTTGCCCAAACTGCAAACCTGCCGCGATCCGCACGAGTACATCGCTTTATGGTGAAATTGAAGCTACGGTATTCGCTCTCTTTCAAACCCTCACAAATGAGTGTCGCATGCTCGTCATTGTCGAGAAAGTAAATGGGCAATGGATCGGGCTTGGTATCAGCCCCCTCTACGAAAATGACAATCACTGCCATAAAACCTGCCTTGCGATTTAGCCTTGCAAAAAAACAAAAAAAGCGCGGCAAGCCGAACGCAAGGCAATTGAGAATCGACAAACGGTTTCGAACCCGTCGCCGCGCTGCTATCATTCTAGCTCGACGCACCCATTGTATCTAGGTTCAGCGAGGGTTTACCCTGCTGGGCACGTACCGATATTGGTAATACTGTTCATTCGTTGGTAGTATTTTTCTTTGCGCAAGTGAGATTTCCAATGACTGTAGCTGTTTATATTCGAGTAAGTACTTCCTCGCTAAGCGAAGCTGGTCAAATGCGAGGCATAACCAAGTGGTTGACCAGAAAGCGTATTAATCCAGAGGCGGTGGTGTGGTACGTCGACAATGAAAGCGATGGAACTCTCACGCGACCCGAGTTTGAGCAACTTCAGCGAGATATTTTCAACGGCGCGATCAAAACTGTGGTTGTTTATAAGCTCGATCGGCTTTCAAGATCGCTACAGGATGGCGTCGATACCCTTTGTTCTTGGTGCAAGCAAGGTATTCGAGTTGTCTCAACCTCTCAGCAGATCGATTTCACTGGAACTATCGGTCAACTGATCGCCGCTGTGTTGTCTGCGGTTGCAGAAATGGAAATCAACACGCGAAGAGAGAGTCAAGCAGCAGGGATTGCTGTAGCGAAGGAGAAAGGAATCTATCGAGGCAGGAAGAAGGGCGCTGTCAAAGCTGGCGTTGACGTATCGAAAGCATCGAAGTTAATTGCAAAGGGTTTGTCCATCGAAGAGACCGCGAAGATCCTCGGAGTCAGCACAAGGACGGTGTATCGCTACCTCGATCAAACGAAGTAGGCAAGTTAGGAGTCGGATTTATCCACAATTGTGGAAAAAACCACGGTTTTCATGGATCCACCAGACAGTGTTTTGTAGCTAATTCGACACAAAAAGCGTAACTGGACGGTAATTGTGCATCCTATGCCCAGCTAGAGTGTGCCCAACTGACACTGACAGGGCGTCAGGTTGAATAGGCCGATCGTGGAGACAATCACTAGATACGACGCGATCCTTTCTGTTACCGCCCGTTATCAGTTCCACACGTAGCCAGCGGATCTATTGATGCCAGTGGGCCTCCCGAACGTCGCTTGCATTCGTTTGCTCCTCGACAATCTAGATGAATGCAGTGAACCCTCGGGTCTCGGGAACTCGGTGCCGTGGGTGGTTGCAAACGCTCGATTGAGCTGATCAGGAGCACCCAAGTAATTCACGAACAAACCGCACGGCTTCCCCTGGAACACGCGGTGTCATGTCAGACTTACTTCTTCTTCGGTGACTTTTTTCTCCCTTCAAGGAACCGCTCAAGTAGCCGGGAAAACAACTCCTTTGCTACTTCTTCGTCATTACTGACCTTTTGGTAGAACTTATAGTTGCCGTCCACTAAGTCCTCGAAGGCATCTTCGGCTACTTGTCGGAAGGTCGCTTCGACGGCGTGCCGGGAGCCATTTTTGAGCTGTTGCTGGAGCGCTTCATCTTCGCTAATTTTCTTCTCAATCTGATTGATTACCATGATCTCGTCCTCGGTGAATGAGGTGTTAAACCGCGTATTGAGATCTTCGATGATCATCGAGAGCGCTTCATGCTCCTCTTGCGTCAACATTGCGCCACCACCGTAGTTGAGCGGTTCCTCGCGCACTTCCCCCCGGGAAAGGCCGATGTCTTTCTTTTCCTTCTTCCGAATAGCAAGCTTTTCCATGTCCACCATGGCTAGCACCTCCAGTGGATTCTCACCCTTCTTGCCCTGAAGCAGTGGCAGCAAGAATCGTAGGAAGACAAATAGCTTTTCGAGTTCGACATCCCGTAGCGGGACTAGGTGCGAAAGAAAGGAATAAAGCTTTACGAAATCCCTCGCCTTGGACTTGTAGTCGACTTGGTCTTCCTCGTCCTCCGCCTGCCACTTCTTAGCCACCGGATTTACCACGCCTTGTAACTTCTCGACGTTTCGCTTTGCACCGAACCATTCATTGGTAAACGCCTCTAAGTCCGCATCCTCATGGATCGCGAACTTCCCTAAATCGGTGCGGATGTTGTAGAGTTGGTTGGCGTCAGTTTCCTTGGACAGGGTGATGCGGTCGTAGAACGGCTGGAAGCTTTTTTCAATGTCTTCGGCGCTGTTCTCGAAGTCCAGCACGAAGGTTTCTTCCTTACCTTGCATCGTGCGGTTCAAGCGGGACAGCGTCTGTACACAAGTCACGCCGCTTAGTTTTTTGTCCACATACATGGCCACCAATTTCGGCTGATCGAAACCTGTCTGGAACTTACTGGCAACGATTAGAAATCGGTATTCATCTCCATCGAAGCGGTCTCCCGTCGTCGCCTCGGGGAAACCATTCATGTTTGCCTCGGTGTACTCTTTGCCGTCCTTGGCGTCCTTAACTACGTCCGTAAAAGCCACCAACGCTTTGTAAGGGAGCCCCAGCTTCTTGAGAGCAGTTTCCATCGCCAGCTTGTAGCGGACCGCATGTAGGCGGGATGTGGTAACAATCATTGCTTTGGCCTTGCCACTTAGCTTGTCCGCGACCGTGGTGTGAAAGTGCTCCACGATGATCGCCACCTTCTTGGCAATCGTCCGCTCATGACGACTAACGAATTGCTTGAGCAGTGACTTTGCCTTAGCTCCATCAAACTCCGGATCGTCCTTCACTTTCTTGAGCAATGCCCAGTATTGATCGTAGGTCGTGTAGTTCTTGAGCACATCGAGAATGAACTTCTCCTCAATCGCCTGCCGCATGGTGTAGAGGCTGAAAGGTTTGAAGGTGCCATCCGGTTGTTTGGTGCCAAACTGTTGCAGTGTCTCCGGCTTGGGGGTAGCCGTGTAGGCGAAGTAGCTGACGTTCTTCTGGGGGCCGCGAGTCTTCAGCTCTTCGAGAATCCGATCCTCAACCGTCTTTTCCTCTTCTTCCTTCTGCTCGTCCTCCGAAGAGTAGGAAAGTACCTTCTGTACCGCCTTGGCGGCTGTTCCGGCCTGTGAAGAGTGCGCCTCGTCCACGATCACCGCAAAGCGCTCTCCCGGCAGCTCGCCCATGCTATCCATGATCACACCAAACTTTTGCAGCGTGGTCACGATGATGCGTTTCCCGTCTTCTAGTGCCTCCTTGAGATTTTTCGAGGTCATTCCGTCATCGGAAGCAATGTTCACCAGCATTCCCGGTGTTTCGATCACCTGCTTGAGCGTACGTTGGAGCTGGCGGTCAATCACGCGCCGGTCAGAAATGACGATCACCGAGCTGAAAACTGGTGCGCCTTTAGTTGTGTGCAGCGTAGCGAGGCTGTTTGCCAGCCAAGCGATAGCGTTGGTTTTGCCGCTGCCTGCGCTGTGTTGATTCAAGTATTTCCTGCCCGCTCCGTGCTTCTGGGCATCGGCACACAGTTCACGCACGCAGGTTAGCTGGTGGAATCGGGGGAAGATTTGTTGCTGCTTGTCGGTCTTCTTGCCTTTGTCGTCCAGCAAATCCACCACGCGGATGAACCGCTGGATCAGGTCGAGGATTCGGGGCTTCTGCCAGATCTCCTGCCACAGGTAGCTCGTCGCGTAGCCCACCTTGCAGGGCGGATTGCCTGCGCCGCCGTCATGGCCTTGGTTGAAGGGGAGAAACCGCGTCTTCGCTCCGGCGAGCTCCGTGGTCACATAGACGAGATCGTTGTCCACGGCAAAGTGTGCGAGGCAACGCTTGAAGCGGAACAGTGGCTCCTTGGGGTCACGGGTGTCTTTGTATTGCTTCATCGCGTGGGCGATGTTTTGGCCGGAGATCTGGTTCTTCAACTCAATGGTGAAGATCGGCAGGCCGTTGAGGAAGATGCCCATGTCGAGGGACTTCTCGTCGGCTTCGGAGAACTTCCACTGCCGCTGGACATGCAGAAGGTTTTCCTGATAAAGCCGACGACTCTCCTCCGCCACCGGATTGGTCGGCTCAAAGTAGCACAAGTCGAAATGTCCCGCGCCGATCAAGTCGAACCCTTTCCGCAGCGCGTGCAGCGTGCCTTCCTTATCCACCACTTCCTTGATGCGCTTGAGCAGGTTGTGGGCGGCCTGATCTTTGTCTCCGATTAAATCGCAGTAGTCCGCCCACTTCTTGGTTTGCGTGGCGCGGATGAAGGAAATGACCGTTTCGGGCCGCAGACAAAGTTTCTTGTCGTAGTCTTCTTGCTTGGCGGAGAAGAACCCGTGCTGGTTCAGCAGAACGGCTTCGATGTGTTCTTCAAAGGCAGCTTCGGAGGTGATTTTGGCCATGTTTAGGACTTCGGTGGTTTGCGCACATCAATCTGCCCGGTGACAGCGGCGGAGATCAGCGCGGTGCGGCGTTCTTGGAGGAGGTCGATGGCTCGTTGCGCCTCGGCGGTGAGAGTGTCGAACTTGGCGAGTTCGAGTTTGAGAAACTCGATAATCTGCTCCTGCTCCTCAAGTTCCGGGAAGGTGAACTTTGCACAAACCAAGAGCGATGAACTGATGATCGACTGGTTGGCCAATTTATGACTAAAGAGGTTGAGGTGGTTACGGTAAGCAGAGCTACAAACGGTATAGAATAAATAACGGCTTAGAAGAGTTGATCGATCCTCTCGCAGAATCACGACATTTTGATTTGGGACCGCTCCATTTACTGAATCTGGAACTATCCCCACTTGTCCCACTGCGGATTCGAGAATTTCCGGGTCACTACCGACCATGCTAATTACGATGTCGCCTGTTGCCAATAATATACGCTGGTATTTTTCGACGACCTCCTCAGGCAGGAAGATCGTAGGCTGGGTTATTGATTTATTCTTAATATTTCCTGCACGAATTAATGGGACTCCTTCTTCTCGAAAGTCAGCAGAGCTAAAGCCAAATCCATTTATAGTGGAGACGTAGTGTTTAAGAGAACAGACAGTCCAATGCTCCGGCACATCGCCGATCCAATCGACGCCGGAAGGCTTCATGGGGGCGTTGGGATTGAGTCCTTTGGTGACGGCGTGGGAGATGATGGCCTGACGTTTTTCTTTCAGCAGTTCCATCAGCCGCCGCTGCTCCGCCACCAGCTCATCAATCTTACCCGTCTCCCGGTCAAGAAACTCAGTAATGGCCATTTGCTCGTTGGATTCGGGACAGGCAACCCGAAGCGTGCGTAGAACGTCCTGATTCACGTTAGGCTGACCGCCTCCTGACGCGAGACTGATTATTTGCTTCCGAAATCCGAGGAGCCAATAAAACAGGAATTTAGATTCGAGTTTCGATTTCCCAGCAAAGACGCAACACGCTTGGTTTACCGTGGCTTCAAATCTAAGTATGGCTAGTTTTCCGATTGTTGCCCCATACATCGCTATCACGACCGAACCAACCGGATAGATCCTCAGCGTGGGGTGATCGCTGAGAGCGAGGCAGGTTATTTTCTTTTCGCAGGTGTTTAAATCACCGTCGTTTAGATCGCCGGTATTCACCCATGGGTATGTGCCTTCGTCGTAATACTCACGGTTGTCAGTCTTTGGCGTCGTTCCACTGCCGATTCTTTCAACAGCATGAGTTAGTTTCCATGCCCCCCAATGCTCCGGCACTTCCTTTAGCCACTCCACCCCGCTAGCCTTGTATATTGGATAACGTGGAAAGCTCATTGGGTCAGCCCTCCGATCATTTTGAGGATACGATCGGTGCACGCTTTCAGGGCGGCATCAATCTCGCTCAAGGGGCGGGGCGGTTGGAAGACGTAGAAATGGCGGTTGAAGGGGATTTCATAGCCAACACGGCCTACATCGCCGTCCCTGGCATCGCAGTATGTGGTGTCAATCCACGCATCCGGCAAATGCGGTGTGACCTCTCGGGCGAAATAGGTGTCGATGTTTTCCTTGAGCGGCACGTTCTCGGTGTCGTTCAGTTCGGTGTCGGGTTCGGGGTTGCCGTCGCTGTCGCGGCAGATTTCGGCGGCGTCATCCCGTTCACCGATGCCTGCAACGATGGCTTTGATCACAGGAGCTTTGAGCTTCAAGCCTGCGTTCTTTAGTGCGGCTTCCAGAGCGGTAGTGAACTTGTCCCGCTGCATGTAGGTGGTGCCAGCAAGGGTTTGAAGTGCGGCGCGGATTGCTGCTTGCAGGGCGCGGCCTTCTTTCTCTTCCTGCTTCTGCTCGGCGGGGGATTTCTTTTTGCTCACCGCCAGATTCTTGAAAGCGGATTGCGCGTCGAGCCGAGCGAGGGATTCGGCATTGACTTCGAAGCGAAGTTTCAGCGGACGTAAAACCTTGATTTCTCGGTAGCCGAAGTCAGTGGTATCGAAAATCTTCAGGTGCGGGCCTTCTTTGCGATCCTTAACCAGTTTGAGGATTGCCTGCTTGTGGGTATCGGTGATCTCGCGGCGTTTACTGCCGAGGCTTTTGGACATAGGTGACCAAAACTTCTCGCCCGAGGCGTCCACCAGCATGACTTTACGTCTATGCTTTGCAGGCTTACGGTTGCTAAGAATCCAGATATATGTGGCAATGGGCGTGTTGTAAAAGAGTTGCTGCGGCAAGGCGACGATCGCCTCCAGCCAGTCATTTTCAAGGATCCAGCGACGGATTTCAGATTCTCCCGAACCCGCACCACCAGTGAAGAGCGGCGAGCCGTTCAGAATGATGCCGATGTAGCTTTGCGATTCTGCGGGATCGTTCATCCTCGCTATAAGGTGCTGGAGGAAGAGCATTTGCCCATCAGACTTGCGCGGCAGTCCGGCCCCAAAGCGGCCATCGAACCCACGTGCAGCCTCGGCGGTGACCGCATCGAAGTCCTTGCTCCACTCGTAGCCGTAGGGCGGGTTTATGAACTGAAGATCAAAACGCATCTTAGACAACTGGTCGTTGGAGAGCGTGCTACCTAGCTTGATGTTTTCCGCATCCTTTCCCTCGGGCTCAAGGATGAGCATGTCGGCGCGGGCGATGGCCCAAGTGAATGGGTTCAGCTCCTGCCCGTAGAGGAAGACCTTGGCTTGGGGGTTGATCTTGAGAATGTGATCCTTGGTGATGGATAGGATTCCGCCGGTGCCGCAGCCACAATCATTGACTGTGCGGGTCACGGCCTCTTTGCCCGTCAGCTCAGTGTCGAGCATGAGCACCAAATCGACCATCAGGCGGATGCCGTCGCGGGGCGTAAAGTGCTCACCAGGGTTTTCGTTGAGGGCTTCGTTAAACTTGCGGAGTAGGTGCTCGAAGACGTATCCCATCTCGTGGTTGGACAATGATTCGGGACGCAGGTCTACCTTGCTCTTCTCATTGAATCGCTCCATGAGGAGGTACAGCAGATTGACCCGACTAAGGTCGCGGATGGTGTCGTCGAAGTTGAAAGCGGCGAAGATCTCCCGGACGTTGGGCGAGAAGCCTGCGACATACTGGCGAAGGTTCAGGGCGACGTTGGCATCGTCGTGCAGTAGGCTCTCGTAGTTGAACTTGGAGGTATTGTAAAAGGCGTAACCCGCAGCGCGGCAGAGTTGGCCGTGGCGGTTCTCCAGCCCCTTCTCCTTCAGTTTGTGCTCGGTCTCCAGTACCTTGGCCTTGGTTTTCTCCAATGCGTAATCGAGACGGCGCAGCACCGTGAAGGGCAGAATGATCTTTTGGAACTCGCTTTTCTTGAAAGCTCCATTGAGCAGGTCGGCAATCGCCCAGACAAAGCTGACGACGGAGTTGAATTTGGCGGGATCGTTCATGGAATTAGTTGGCGTTCAGAAAGCAGATTGAATAGCGATTGAGTGGGTGAAGTCGGAAGGTGTCTTGGGTCAAGCGTCGGCCTTGGTACCTCGCAGAACTAGCCCCATATTGGCCTCTCGTCGCGTGGTCGAGGTGCTCTCCAGGCCGTGAATGGTGATGTCGCAAAACACGTTAGACTTGGATTTATTGGTCATGGCTTCTAGGGTTACCGATGCTCTAAAACGATTTCGGTTTTACCGGAACGGCAGCCTTCTTCAGCAACTTGCCAAGTCGGTTCGTTTGAATAGGCGGTAGCCGTTCACTGGATTTCGATGCGCTGGGGGTTCCCCATTGCCAAACATCGGAAAATTGGTCGGCGTAGAGAGGATCCGTCCGCAAGTAGCCTTGCATCAGGCGTTCGATTCTGTGGCCTTTGTCCTTCTCAGAGAAAGCAATGGAGCGGTACTTTTCCAAGACTTGGTGGAAGCTCATGGTCGGCGAACGTGCTGTTTCGGAGGTCGATGGGGACGCATGACGGGTAATGATGGCTAAAGGATACCGAAACAGCGACCGTTTCGCAGTAGTGATCGAAGGGTAGAGCGAGGTGGAAACGGGCGTTTTTTGGTATTTTGGGGTTCTTGGGTGGTAGCGCCGACGGATCTGGACGCTTAGGAACCATTGGCGAAAATCAGGCGAAACCGGATCTGTTCAGACTCTGTCTTGGATGATTGGTGGTTCTGTTGGAACAAATGGCCGAAGATCCTGATTCCTAAAACCAAAACACGAGAGCCACCGCTGTAAAGCAGTGGCTCTTGTACTCAATTCGACTTAGGGCGTGTCCAGGGATTTATACTTTTCGGGGAATCTTTCGCTTCTTTCGAGACAACCGAAATCGCACCTCGTTTTCCTCAATGCGATCGCAGATTCGAACTTGCTCGTCAACGTGGTTGGTTGGGGTCTGTTCGAATGCGTCGCAAAGCTCTAACTGCCGTTTGGCCTGCGCCGATGAACTCGAAGTATATTTTTGTTTAATCCGCTTGACATATCGGCGCATGGCTGCCCTGATCCCTGCGGTCTTGGCAACCCAACCGGCAACTCCGGCAAACACGAGCAATAGACTCCCTGCCGCTATCTCGACACCGAAGTCGGTGGCTATTTCATTGATTTCAGCCCCCGCGACTGTTGGTTTTCTTGACGAATTGCGATGATCACCATCCTTTTCCTGCGACCGATAGGTCGCGGGTTCCTCCTTTTTCGCGGTGATAGTTGGAATCGGCTTTTTCGATGAAATCCCACGGTAACGCGGGATTCCAACCAGGAGTCCGATTAGGATACAAATGATCGCAATAACGACCAACAAATCCACAAGACGGCAGCGTCTAGCTGCATACTTGAACATTGCCATTAGATTTTATTCCTAATGCAAAGGGTCTGAAACGGCCACAGTCGAGTAGACTGCTTCCACAAAAAAACACAACGATTAGCTTTTAAATTTCGTCGTTACCACCAGCTTGATCGCCTCTGCAACAATCTGGCTGAATCCCTTTTCAGTCGGGGTACGACTACCGGACTTAGTAAGTTTCTTGAACGTATCTACGGGATCTTTGCCCATAGCCTCACAAATCATCAGAAATTGATGTACCGTTAGTCGCCTAGCTGGAATCTTGGCTTTCAGCGCCGACAACCTGGCCTGCGACCAAGTCCCTGGTTTACCGGTGGACTTTTTGATCGCGTTATTCAACCGAGTTGCAAGCTCAGTGAGCGACACATCATCGTCCTTGACGATCCGAAACAAAGGAATATGTACAGATAGCGGAATCCGCAGAGCAAAGAGTTCATCTTGAAAAGAAGCTTCATCGAATTCTCGTTCCTCCCCTGATGATTCCGATGCCGCCGTGCTATATACCGGGATACTCGAGACTACTTGGCTATCCGAGTCGCTTGCATGTTTGATTCCTTCTTTAATGATTCCTTCTTTAATAATGACTCGCTCGACTAAAGCTGAAGTTCTTGCGAATTTTTTGGACTTCGCTACCGTTTGAACCACCATGACACCTCTCCACATATTAAAGCGACGAGGACCGTATATCATATTTTATAAGTGGCGATGCTAGACGGTCCCTAGCTAGCTCTCGCCTTCACCCATGGACCGTCGCTACTGGCCCATGTGAACAAAGGAAGTATATACAACCAGCGCATTCACGGCAACTGCTTGTTGGCGTTTTTTTTGGGAAATCAAGGAAGGCTAGATATTTCGATCAAAATATGAAAACCGAGTTCGTATTTGAACACAGTCGATTGGCTAAGAGTGTTTTGGTGGTTTCTGTGGGTAGATATCTTCGAACTTGCCGTTTGTCCACGCTTTTCAACCTGAAAGCAGCGCATTCTGGCGAATGAAAATAGCAGGCTACGTCTCGCTTTCCCTGCGTCGATGATCACCCAAAGAGTGCCGGCTCGTCGTTGAATCCAACAACCAACGCTGGTTTCCGTGCCCCTCGCGCGTGCGCGCCAGAGACGCGGTGCTTTCGGCCTTTAGGCATCCGTCTTGTGCGAACATAAACGCCCCCCAAGCATCGCCTTCTGCGGGTTCCTTGCAACGTCTACCGCCTAAACACTGTATCGCCCATTATTTGGCTGGTCTGGTAGCTTCCTGTCATCGGATCGTATCGCAGGAGTCCGTTCTGCGGTACTGGCACAAGTGGCACTGTGCGGTCAGCTTCAACCTCAGGGTGTGATTCTGAAGGTATCCCGATCAATGGTAACCCCTTTGCAACTCGCCGACCGTTGACCCATCGTAGGACGCTATCCAAGCTCCGAGAGTCATACTCGCCACGGTGGGCATACTGCTTGGCGGTGTCGCCAGCTATCCCCGCTAGATCGCCAATGAGGTCGTAGTCAACCTTCACCAATGTGTTCCGACTTCCCGTTTGTCGCATAACTACCTCCTAAGATGATTGCCCCAATAACGCAATTGTTTTTTGTGTTTCAGTCTGAAGTGATACCGCTAGGAGTCCCCGCGGCATGGGGTGGGGATCTGGATCGTTTTCCGGTGACTCGTGGATCTCGTTGCCGTTTCGTCGTGGTGCCGTCCGCAACCGCCATCGAGCAACCCAATTGTCCTCCATTGTAGACGTTTCTTGTTCGTTTCTCCTACCGCATCTTCAGGATCCATAGCCGAGTAGCGGACTTGTCTCCAATTGGACGCAGGACTTGGTCGCGTCACCGTCGTGCAGTCGGCATCCGGCTTGAAGACTGTCGTGCTCCTTGTCCTGCCAATAGCGATTCCGTTTCGGCGGTTCTGAGGGCACTCGATCACCCCTGGTTCCAGTCAGTCATCCGGCCCACTGACATCGTGTCAGCGCTCTGACCAGCCGCCACCGATGACCCACAGGAAGCAGCGGGTTGGTTTCGTCGGTTTTGTCGGTACGTTTCGGCTTGATCCCGATCAATTTCGTTGAGTCTCAAGTCACCGAGGGTTCTCGGGGAAATGATTTCAGCTCGACCGCTCCGTCACCGCTTGGGTCAACCGCCGCGCCACCGCCAGCAGTTCGCACCGGGCCGACTTGTCCAGCTCGTCCCAAAGATTGAGAAACTCCGCCAGATCGCTTGTGATGGGGCCTGATATGGGAACCGGCATGGGAACCAAATCCGAAACGCTCGATTTCGCTTGGGAATTGTCAGTGTGTTCTAATCCCGTCGGGGTCACTAGGTAGGTATTCTCAACACATCCCGAGCCAT
>B570J29032_109958179_pt1 | contig 11772 bp, 7 predicted proteins | sample LakMenEpi16Nov12_FD_29032 | JGI IMG/M metagenome (IMG submission 29032)
ACCTTGGCACCCGATTCGTCAAGCAGCCCGATTACCCGCCACGAGGCGCTGTGTTCGAGTTCAAGCAACAGTCGACGCGCCGCGTCCCCGGCGCCCATCAACAGCACCGAACGCCCCTGACGCCTGACTTCGCTGAACTGGCGATGCTCCTTGAACCAGCGGTACAAGATTCGACCGCCGCCCATGAACAGCAAAAGAATCAGTGGGTTGACGAAGTAAAGTACTCGCGGAACGCCCAACCCGTGACGCCAAAGCAGCAGGGTGATCGGTACCAGCATCGCTGACACCCCGACAGCTGTGAAGATCCGCTTCACGTCATACATGGAGGCATAGCGCCAGATGCCGCGGTACAGGCCAAATCCGACGAAGCAGCCGAGTTCAATTACAACAACCAGTGGCAGCGTCTTCAGCATCAGACTGGAATCGTCCGCTGAGGCTGAAAACTGATATCGCGCCATGAAGGTCATTGACCATGCGCAGATCGCGACGCATGCATCAAAAGCGAATGCGACTAGGTTCTGAGGTGCTAAAGCAATCCGTCTAGTCATTTAAAGAATTGTCAGGGCCTGGGCTTCCACGTATCGCCGTGGCGTGTATTCAGACAGAACGATACTCCAAAGACTCCAACTGACGATCTTCTCGGTGTGGGAGGAGAGCCCGTCAGACTGCGCTGAACAACAGCGATTTCAGCCTTCAGGCAGTCGCTGGACGCAGCGACTTATCGTTGCGCGTCTGCCGGATCACCTCGACTCCTTTTGGCACGTGCGGCTTCGGATCGATCATGGCCTTCGCTCAATCTGCCGCTTCTTGGCGCCGACGGTGTTCGGCTTTCCCGGCGCATCGACCGCCCCTAGACCATATGGTGTGACTTGCCTGCAGATTCAAAGAGGGGTTTTTTTCACCCTGTCACCTGCACCCTTGCCGCCGACCGTCATAAATATATATTTGAAGTAAAGACCGAGTGTCAATTCTTGCAGCATGCGAGCATCGGTTTCCGCCAATAGTTTCGGCGTTGACATGTCGATATTATTGACCTGCGCCAACCCGGTAATGCCCGGCCTGACTTCAAAAACGCCGCGAATCTGACGCTCGGCAATCAACTCGGTTTGGTTAAACAAGCAAGGGCGCGGACCAACCAAGCTCATTGCACCCTTGAGCACATTCCAGAGTTGTGGCAATTCGTCAAGCTTGGTTCGACGCAAAAATGCCCCTAAAGGAGTAATGGCTGATGCATCCGCTAAATGTGAGGCCACAGACGCGGTGTCAGGCCGCATTGTGCGGAACTTGACCAAGGTAAACGGTTCCTGATCGCGTCCAACCCTTTCCTGAAAAAACAGTGGCGATCCCGTATCAAACAGACCCACCACATAGATGACCAGTAACACCGGAGCTCCGATAATCAGTCCGGCCAGAGAAAAAAACACGTCAAAAAAGCGAGTCATATCGAGTCATTTTCTGTAATTGCTCTTGCATCGAAACAACCGGCGCCCATCCCAGGAGGTCTCGCGCCTTAGAATCGTCCACCACCAAAGAGCCCGTCAGACGGTCTACTGCAGCACCTTTTCCGAGCAAACTTGCCGCCATACGCATCCAACGAACTGGCACCGGTATCAACCTTGCCCTCACTCCATACGCCCTTGCCACACTGAATAGCAGTTCAGTCGTGGACACATGTTCTCCATCAGATAGCAAGAACACCTCATTCGCCGCACGTGGTGATCGCTCAGGATCTGAACAGAGGGCAATAAAGTCGACGAGATTATCTAGAGCAAGCAGCGAACGCTGATTATGTACAGAACCTAGAGGCAGCGGTGTGCCTCGGCGTAGCCACCGTACCATCGAGGCAAAATTCCCCTTCACTCCTGGACCATAAACCAGTGGTGGACGGATGATCACGACTTCCATGTCGGATTCGCGAGCGATGACCATCAGTCCAAGTTCGGCTTCGTGCTTGGATATTCCATAGGCATCTTCTGGTGAAGGTGCCTGATCAGCGCGAAATGGATTGCCAGGTGTCGTACGTTCTCCACTCACCTTGATGGAGCTGATAAATACAAAACGGCGCACTCCTGCCTGTACTGCCTGCCGCGCGAGGGCAAGCGTAGCTTGAGTGTTGATCTTCCGATATTCGGTAAGTGGATCGACCGTCGAGTCATCCATCACATGCGCCCGAGCGGCGCAATGGACAACGACCTTCACACCATGCAAGGAGGCTGACCAATCTGTGTCTGGCCCGAGATCGTCAATCTGATCGACCCGCACCGCTGCCGGAAAACTCGCCGCCGAATGACGGACAGCGACAACCAGCGAATCCTTGACGGTCGGAAGCAATCTCTGGACTACAGCATGCCCAATAAAACCAGTGGCACCAGTAACAAGCAAATGACCCGTCATCGGCTCGCCCCGTTTGCGATCAGTTCGCGATAAATCGTGAGGTGCGCATCCACCACTTTCTCGATAGCGAATTCCCGCTCAGCCAAAGCCCTGCCTGCGAGTCCCATCTGCTTGCGCCGAATCGGGTCTTCAACGAGGGACTGAACCGCGTCGGCCAGCGCCGTAGAATCCCGAACTGGTACCAGAAGGCCTGTTATCCCGGGTTCAATTGCATCGCGGCAGCCAGGATGATCGGTCGTGATCACCGCTCTTCCGCACGCCGCTGCTTCAATCAATACTTTTGGTAACCCCTCGCCGTAGTAAGACGGAAACACTACCGAATTTGATCTGGCAAACAAGTCGGCAATATCGGTTCGAAAACCCATCGGCACAACGATACCCTGCATACCCCACTCGGCAACTTGCTCTTCAGTCACAGAAGTAGGGTTATCTGGATCAGGGGAACCAATAAGCCAAAAGGTCGCCTTGATGTTTCTCGCCAGCAGAATTCGGGCTGCCTCCACGAATTCCACTACACCTTTATCCTTTAACAGGCGAGCGGCGAATGTAATAACAGGTACATTCTCTGGCTCAGGAGAATAAGAGTAAATCGACAATGGCACGCCAGAGCCCCTGATGAGCACGGTCTGATCCGCGCGTACGGCTTTGGCTTCAATAAGGACAGAGCGATCGCTGGGGTTCTGAAAAATGACGCGAATATTCGGGTGCCCTAATGCGATGCGATATAGCCACTCAATTGACTCACGCAGCCAGGAACTTCCGGGCTTGCGTACAACGAAAACAGTTCCCAAGCCGGATATTGCCGCGACGACCGCTGGTACTCTGGCTAGACGCGCCATCAATCCACCGTACAAGACCGGCTTGATCGTGACCAAATGAACCAGACTTGGCTCGACGGTGCGCATAATACGGAAAATCGCCCACAGGCTAAGCAACTCCGAAAAGGGGTTGCGGCCGCTCCGCGAAAGAGGAATGGGATGGTGCGGAAAACCCAGATCTCTTATCTGTTGACACGCAGAACCAGGCCCTGTAGCCACATGCACTTCAGAGCCGGCTTCGCGCGCCGCCATAGCGAGCGGGAGTCTGTGCGATATAAAAAACTCTGGCACATTCACTATGAATAGCAGTTTTTCAGTCATGTCATTTAAGTTTTAGCCGTCGCATCACAGTCTGTATCGGATTCAGAAGCGGGGCCGTTTCGCAGCAAAAGACTTTCATCTAAAGCGAATCAATGCTGCAGTGTCGAGGCGAAGAAGAAGGCTTGTGACAGAATGGAACTGTTCCTTCTGGCGCGGTTGCGAATCCGACAACGAAAGAAAATCGTTGAATATCATCGTAGACGAATCGGCTCTTCGTTGGTGTAATGAGTTTGAGGCAGTGTCCGATAAACAATCGGGGATGCAAATGGCTTGAACTCCCAATCTGTATTGATCCAGTCCGCTGGATCAATTGTCTCGCGATAGAAATGTCAAAGGTGTTGCAAGCACCGCCCCGCCAATCAGCCAGAATATGCGCTGAAATAACATTTCGTGAAAAAGACTGAAAACGACCAGAAGCGTGAGTAGTAACAGCAAGGCCGAGCGCGAAGGATTATTTTCTTCGGAGTCGCCTGCCTCTATCGCGTAGCGACCTATTATCAGTAACGACCATCCAAATATGACTGCCCCCAGAAGGCCAAATTCCGCCAGTATCCAAAGCGGAGTATTGTGAATAACCGTAGGTCGGCCAAGCCACGATTCGCTGTTTGCAATGAAGACGCCCAGACCTTCGCCGATAAATGGCGAGTTACGCCACATTTTGAACCCATAAACCAATGTTGCAATACGCTCCTCATTGCTATACTCGCCAGATATAGCGCTTTGTACAGTGGGGCTTTGAGCTGCGTCAGCTTGGGCTTTATCGACTTTCGCTTTGTTATTTTTCGCCTTACTGTTTTTCGCCTTGTCGCTTTGGGCGGCACCGCTTTGTTCTGTGCCGCTTTGTGCTGCTCCAGTTTGCTCTGCAGTGCTTTCCTCTGTGTCGCTTTGCATCGAAGCAATCTGCTCAATTGCACGCTGTACAGTCGCGTTTTGCACGGCCCATAGTGCAACCCACAGTAGACCGGCAAAGAGAATGCCGAGAACAACCGACTTGCGATTGGCGACGTTCTTTGCTGCAGCGAGAGCGAGCATAATTATTCCGGCCAACATTCCGGCCCGCGAAGCAGTCCAAAAAACTCCTGCAATCAGGAAGCCGATGGGCACCCACGATTGCCAGGCTGCAAAAATGCCTCCCGCTTTATCTTTATATTGACGGCTGTAAGTGTTCGAGTAAGCCAGTGCCACTGCAAGGACTGCCAGCAACTGAAACGCGAATGCGTTGCGGTTTCCGCTAAACCCTTCGTAGTTTGGTGTAAGCCATGGCACCTCAAAACCGTAGCCAGATAAGGTGCGCGTCATCGCGGTCCATACGATCACGATGGTTGCTGTGATAGCGAGAATTTCAAGCAGGCGGCGTACACTGGAATTGCCATTGAATGCAACGAGCAGGTATCCGGCAGCCAAATAACCCAGCAATACAATCCAGCCTATCAGTCTTGCGCTAAGGGACCATTGTGTAACGCCGATTTTAAACCACCCGTTTACAAATCCTATCAGCAGTAAAGCTCCAATCATCAACAGTATTCGGTTGAATTGGGGGATGCGCCACTGAGGTGGCGCCCGGAGCATCAGGCTATTCAGGCAAACGGCCACCAAGGCGACCAGCGCAAACGGATCGCCTAGATTCAGGTTGATCACTCCCTCTGGCAGAGTTACATGAAACTGGAAAAATATCGCAAAAGCTGTTATGAGGCCCAGAAAGCAGGCATACATTCGATGGGTACTATTAAAGTACAACAACTTGCTGCGTGTTTCAGTGGGCGACATTGTGTTGGTTGACTGTAAGTTTTAATCAAGTCAATGGATCGGCAATTTACCGGGTTGAATCGTTTGTCCGGGCAAAGCTGTAAGCTTTCTTCGTAGCGTAATCAAAAGAATTAGGGCCCATACCGCAATGGACAATGTGTAGCCCGCAGCGATTCCGGTAGCCTGGTATTCTGATCCTAATGGCGTTGCCACCGCGGCATTAACGACCAGAGCTGGCAGGGTGGCAAAAAGAAGGGGCTTCCACTCTTCTAATGCGTTGAACATGCGCCAACAGAATATTCCAATCACGTAAAAAGGGATCTGCAGTACGAAAGCGCGTTGCACGCTGGCGACAAGATCGGAATCGGCATTACTGAACTCGCCGCTTGCGTATATGACACTTACAATCCAGTCCGATAAGAATACCCACATCGCTGTCCCAAGACTTGCGAGCACAAATGCGAGCAGCAAGAAGTAGCGCATGCGCAACCAGGTTTTCGCTCGCCCTGCGTTGATAATCAGGGATGAAAAATGTGGCAATGCCACACTGTTCACGATGGTCGTGAAAAAAGCGAGCGCCAATAGAATGAGTTTCGTGCCGAAAGAAAACACGGCCATATCACGTGCCGAGAGACCAGCCGCTACGATCTGGCTTATCAGGAACAACACTGACAATGCCGCGAGCGCCAGCCCAGTGGTAAGGTAACCATGCAGAAAATTTTTCCAGTCTGGTGAACTTGACGGACGAGTCGGGATGACCCGAAGGCCGGTACGGCGGAGTCGCCATCCAGTCGCGAGGGCCAACAAAATCGCCCCCAGAGAATATCCAACAGCAATAAGCTCAGCCCCGTTGTGTTCGCCCCACCACGGGTAGGTAGCCAAACCCGAAGCGGGAATGAGTAATGGCAGAAGGTTCGCTACGCCTACCCGCCCTGCCGACACTAAAGAGCTGTAGTAGACATACGATACAGCGTGCGGGACAAGCATAGGAAGCATCAACCTCAGTGTATTTGTCACTTCGTTGCGCTCGACTGGACTGAACCCTGATGCGATTGTTTCGGCAAGTAGCGGTGCGCTCCAAATCAGCGCCGCAGTCAGGGGAGTTAAGACGGTCAGCAGCAAACCCGCGCTGGAACGCAAGAACTCACTGGCTTCGGGCTGGTTGAGCGGTCCGCCCAGTCGAATAAAAATAGGTATATATGCACCGATAATCGCCCCGCCTGAAAAAACGGCGATGAGTAATGTTGGGATCATATATGCGGCCTGATACACGGCCGCCTGAGTGCCAGTTCCATAGCGTTGCGCTATGACAATATCCATCAGTATCAAGCTGAAGCCGTAAATGGAGGCTCCTGCGATACTGAATAAGGTTGCTTGCTTGAGTCTGGGGGCGCGAATAAGTGTCACGAATATGTTACCGCTGCGCGCCCTTATAGAACAAGATTATTTCCTTCACGCTAATCTCATTCCCTGCCTTTCTTCCCATGAAAAAGAGGCTGGATGCACCATCACTGCGAAATCCACGCGGCATCCAGCGATCAAACCAGCGTACGAACATAAAGGGCGCAGACAGTACAAGACCTAACGTGCGGCTACGTGTTAGTCCCCAAAAGAAGTAACGAATCGACCACTGCAGAGTCCAGCCCGGACCCCAGACAACACCACTGTTGACAAGGTCAAACTTCCGAAAAAGCCATCGATGCCCGCTTTCACTGAATCTTTGAAAATCGAAACGACCTTCATGTACTTGCTGCATGAAGGGAGATTCTGAATAGACCAGCCCGCCATCTTTCAAAACCCTGTGAAATTCACTGACCGCCTCTTCTGGCATAACAACATGCTCAAGGACCGCTTGTACCCACACGCCATCAACGCAGCTGTCCGCCAACGGAATTTTATGAGTGTCAGCAACCAGTTGCACGTTCTCGGTGCAATAAATATCAAACGCTATGATGTCGACATCCGTCGATTCATAAAGCAGTTCCGATCCATCCCCGATTAATCCTGCGCCGACGACCAGAATCCGCGGTCGAATACTTTCATTTCGTATCAACTGCAAAAATTTTCTTGCGTTGATCGGGGCGACCCGATTTGCGCCGCTAATAAACCGGGAAATCGCGCGGATCATCGGACGGCGTCGCCGCGGCACCAAAGACGTGAGAGCCACCTCTTCTCCGGCCACAGAGGTTACCGGCAGCAGAACGGGTATTCCCTGGACAACCTTGAATGTCCGCGCGGATGAAAAACATGAAATCAAGGTTCCATCACTGGCAAACTCAAGATTAAGGGGTTGCCCATCGTCTGGTGAGACCAAAATATCAGAAATACTCTGCAGATCACAAAGCATTTTCGGCCCTCCAGGCTTGAAACATCAGCACATCCCAAAGCTCATAGGACCAGTTGCGCTGTCCAGCCTGATGCTCTCGCCACTTCTGCTGAATCGGATCGGAGTAAAAATAGCCCTCTGCCTCAAGACGTGCTGGGTTGAGCAGATCTTCCGCCCATGCCTTGAGTGGACCACGCAACCAGATATCGAGCGGAATGCCAAAACCCATTTTGGGCCGTTCGATAATCTCTTTCGGTACATGGCGATATAGCAATTGGCGCAGCAGCCATTTACTCTGTCCATTGCGCAGCTTCATGTTCAATGGCAGCGTCCAGGCGAATTCGAAAACACGATGGTCGAGCAGCGGTACGCGCGTTTCAAGCGAGACACCCATCGCAGCTCGATCTACCTTGGTCAGAACATCATCAGACAAATAGGTTACAGAATCCAAATACATCATTCGGTGGGTAAGGTCCGGCACCTGAGCCCACTTGCCGGCGTCTGTCAGCACAGTCGTTGGCTCGGTGGCCCCCTTCACAATCTGTCCTGGCTGCTTCCAGTGCGATACAAGCCCCCAGTAAATTTCCTCCGGACTGTGCGCCGCGAGTACATCAGCCAGTTTATGCAACTTGTCGCCAGGATTTTTGTACCGAAGCTTCGTCGGCAGCATGCGCTCGAGGCGACTGAACGCTGCATCCCATGAGGTTGGTGGCAAGGTAGTCAGCACTCCGGCGAGGGCCGCTCGAACTGAATTTGGCAACCACCCCAGCCGCCGCCAAACTCTCTGTACCCAGATATAACGGTTGTACCCACCGAAGAGTTCGTCTCCGCCATCGCCTGAAAGGCTTACCGTAACTTGAGTCCGCGCCAGCTGCGAAACGAGATAGGTTGGAATCTGCGATGAGTCGGAAAATGGCTCATCGTAAAGCGTGGGAAGGAGCGGAATCACCGCTCTAATCTCATCCGGATTGACGTAGAGCTCGGTGTGGTCTGTGCCGAGATTACGGGCTACTGCCAGCGCATGTTCGGCCTCGTTGTAACCTGCCTGATGAAAGCCGATAGTGAAGGTTTTCACCGGCCGCGTGGAACGTGCCTGCATCAGCGCGACGATTGTTGAGGAGTCTACTCCACCAGACAAGAACGCTCCCAGCGGCACGTCTGCGAGCATCTGGCCCTCAATACTCTGCCCCAGCACCAACTCCAGCGCATCCAGCGCCTCGGCATCAGTTCCAGTAAAAGGACTGCGTTGCCCCTGCTCGGTCACTTCTCGCGCAGACCAATAAGTCTTCAAAACCCCTCGATCGCATGTCGAAAATGGCTCTTGCTTCAGGGACTTCTGCCAGTACATTCCCGGCGGCAGTTTATGAATACCTTTGTAAATTGAATACGGAGACGGAATCGTGCTGTGCCGCAAAAAGAGTGTGAGGGCATCACGATCAACTGTACCCGTGAATGCGGGATGAGCTTTCAGCGCTTTCAGTTCAGAACCGAACAGAAAAGCGCCGTCTTGCCAACCATAATAAAGAGGCTTTTCTCCCAATCTGTCGCGCGCCAAGGTCAAAGTTTGGGTTTCACGATCCCAAAGCGCCAAAGCAAACATGCCGACACTTTTTTTCAGGGCCCCTTCGATTCCCCAGCGCTCGAAGGCAGCAAGGAGCGTCTCGGTATCTGAATGGCCCCGCCAGAGCGGACACTGCAGTTCTTCGCGAATGCGCAAGTGGTTGTAGATTTCACCATTGAAAACAATGATGTAGCGCCCCGAAGCCGATACCATAGGCTGGCTTCCGGCAGGCGATAGGTCGAGAATCGATAAGCGACGATGGGCCAGCGCAATGCCAACAGACTGATCGCACCAGGTCCCTTCATCGTCTGGTCCGCGATGTGAAATAGCATCGGCCATTCGACGGAGAACGTCCGTCTCCAGGGAGACTCCCAATTGCCAGTATCCTGCTATTCCACACATAAGTAATGTTCGCTGAGTCGCATTAATATTTACCTTCTATTAATTGGTTCGGATTTCCTGCTGTATAATCTGTAGCGCATTTTGCAGTTTGTCGTGCTGGCCGCAAGCATGGTTTACAGAAAAAGGCCGATAACCTGTCGCGGAGCGTTTATCCTGATTTCAACTCGCAAAGAAGCGGGTTCGACAGCATGAATGAAATTCATTGATTCAACAGGCTGCCGGTCGTCTGCGTTACAGGCCCTGCAAGATTCGATGCCTGCATCGGGATACGGTTGGTCGGCACCAGATGCGGCCTCGGTCGATGCGGTCTAATCCAACACGGAAACCGTACCTTCCGCGATGTCATCAATGTACTTGAAATTCCGGCGGTGCCCGGCATGGTCGAAAAAAGCAACTTCGCTTCGATCAACACTTGCTGGCGGTGCCAAGTGCGCATCGCCCGCGAATCATTGGCCGCCTCACCGGTAACGGGCGAGATCGCTGCACAGCGCTCGCAAATGCGAAACCCGGTTGTCAGGACGACCTAAGCGCCCGGAATCGTGGTCGAGCAGACTGCTGACACCGATCTGGCCCGACCGACCTGCCCTTCTTGGAAGACACGCTGCGTGGAACCGTCCCGTTGAATGCCGCTGCGTCGGTAATCTAGAGCGGCACTTTATTGCGACTCCACTGGTAAATCGCCCAATCTTCATTCTGGTAAATCAGTCGCCAAGAAGCCTGCATTTGTCGCCGTGCGCTTACTACGGCAACGAATCCGCTGTATCTCCGGGATGTCGGGATCTGGTCTGGTGACGTTGCCCCCGAAACAACTGCATCATTGAATGCAAAAACTTCATCCCGCTTCTTTGGGTTGCTGCGCAAACTGGTCTGCACCCAGTTTGCAACATAAATCTGTCGCTCACCCGAAAGTGCGAAGTTGTTCCATCCCCCTAGCATTTCCCAGCCTGTCGGCGATGTTTGATCAGTAAAAACAAGAACGTCCTTGTCGGTCTGGACTTTAATCTGCTTCCATATATCGGCAGCATTTGCCGGGATGAGATTGTTCGGCGATGACTCGAGTCGCAGCAAACCTCGTTCAATGGCTATGGCAAGCATAACGACGCTGATCATGGCAGTAATGCTTAGGCTGAACGCAATTTTTGGGAAACGAGTGACCTTCCCTGTTGATCTCAAAAAGAAAAGGGTGCAACAGAAGGTGCCCGCCATCACAATCAACCAGACTGTTGTGGCCGATATCCCCGTAGGATCCGAGTTCAAAAAGGCAGGGAGCGCAAAGATCATTCCCAGAAATGTCGTAACTGGAGCAGCCGCAAGACTGGCTGGATTGGCGATGACCAGCATGGCTGTCGCAAGAATGACGACCCCATGGTTGATCTGAAAGAGAAAGGCATTGATGAGAAAGCTAAGCGCTCCGATACTGAGCGCAATAGCCATCGGCAGTTTGAACATGCGGAACCATGCCGACATCAATATCAAGGCTGAGAGATCTCTCAGGACGAATACGATGCCCTTCCGCAAAGGCATCCCGTCAGTGACGACATACATAAATGTCTCTGGTCCGAGGCGACCGGTAGAGAGATAGAGAGGTAAATACTTCGACAGCATCCAGACGCAATACATGCCTCCAGTTGCCAATAAGGCAAGAAGTGCAATTCGAACTCTTAAGGACGTGCGTATCAAAAGTGCGACGGATGGAGCGAGTGAGATGGGACTCAAGACACCAAAGGTCACGACTTTTGAGAACACCGAGCCCACGATCGCAGCCGTCAAGCTGACACTCGAAACGATCGTATTTTTTTCGGACTTGAGCGCCATCCAGACGATACAAACCGACAGTACTAGCGCATGCGATACAGGCGGGCTTTCTACGATCCATAGCGGATATCTGCCCGCAGCGAGAACAGCCAGGACAACAAGCGTCAGAACAGAGAGCGACAGCCCTTTGTGGGAGGTCTCATCCTTGAAGGCCACAATGACAAGACTGATCCCGACAACATATGTCATGAACGTCGAACAGATCAGGAACAAAGTCGGATCTACAGGTACGAACTTCGAAACACCTGCACCAAGTATTGGAAACAGCTGATTGAAGAACGCCCCCGCGCCTGCTGTTTCGCCTTCCAACGCAAATTGCCGTAAAGGCAAGCCATAAGCGGATAGCAATTGCAGGCTTGTGCTGTAAAAAACCATATCGCCGGCAGAGT
>B570J29032_109958177_pt1 | contig 11769 bp, 9 predicted proteins | sample LakMenEpi16Nov12_FD_29032 | JGI IMG/M metagenome (IMG submission 29032)
GCCGTAAAGAGATTCATAGATTCAGAAACTATGAATGTTCACTACAACAAACACTACAAAGGTTATGTGGATAAGCTCAACGCCATGCTTAAAAAAAGAAAAGGCGACCACGACTTAGAAAAAATAATTAAAAACATCTCACGCTACCCAAAAGGGGTTAGGGACAACGCTGGTGGAGCATTCAACCATGCACTATTCTGGAACATGCTTTCCCCCACCCAACAAAGACCAAGCAAAGAGCTCATCATTAAAATTAAAAAAGATTTTGGTTCTTATGAAAAGTTCAAAAAAAGTTTTGAAGACGTGGCTCGTCAAAGATTTGGTTCCGGATGGGTATGGCTCGTTTTAACAAACAAAGGGACACTTAAAATTATGTCCACCCCCAACCAAGACAATCCACTTATGAACATCATCGAAGGGGGGGGATACCCGATTCTCGGATTGGATTTATGGGAACACGCTTATTACCTCAAATACAAAAACAAAAGAGACGAGTACATCAAAAACTTTTGGACTGTTGTAAACTGGGAATTTGTTCAGAAAATGTATCAACTAAAAACAGAAACAAAACTCTTAGAATCCAAAGAAATGGGGGCTCTTTTGAAAGAAACAAAGATTGAATACTGTAGTAGAGCCGAAGTAGAATTTTTCAGAACGTTATTTAACGTGAACACTCAAGCAAGAAATCTTTACAAAAATACTATCAATTCAGTACTTGAAAAAGTTTTTAAAGACAAGTATCACAATAAAAAAGAAAATGGTGAAATACCTGGAGTATATTATTTAGAAAAACCTGGACGAAGTGATATTAATTTTTTGAATACAAGTTACTCGGCTTTGTGTTTCATAATGCGTGATATCAATCAGCGTTTGGAATCTGATGAAGGTCAGGCATTAATAAACTTTACTGAGAAAAGCCCCGGAGAACAAGTTGTGGAAATGAAAAGATTTGCAAACTTAATTGAGAAATTTGCTAAACCAATTTTTGATGTGAAAGAAAATGTTTTTCAAACTTTAATAAAAATTTTGGCAGAAAAAAAGAAAGTTGGTTCTAACAGAGAAAAGTCAGCACTAAAAACTTTAACCGAAGGTTTACCAAATGTTAAAGTTATTAACACTTCAGGTGCAGGTAAAAGTATTGATGCTGAAAAAAAGATTGATGCCCATTTGGTTATTGAAGGAAAAAAGAAAACGGCACAAATTAAAGGTTATGCTGAAATAATTGAACAAAACAACAAGTTCGTTGTAACTAAAACTGGAGAAGTAGCAAAATATAATGTCGATTTGATGGTTTTTGTTAGAGGAAAGCAAGTTGCTGTTTTTGAAAATAACGGTGAAATAGTTTTGGGTAATTATGTTTTCGATAAAAAATCATTGATTTACGATTTGAGATAATCAAGGTATTTATTGATATGGCAGTATTACCAGAACCCGAAAGAAGTAGAATTTATACTAGACTACGTCACCAATTAGGTGCGCCCTTGAGAGCCGTAGAATTGGAGGACGATATGCTCGATTCCTTGATGGAGTTATCCATCCAAGATTACGAACAATATACACTAGATTGGCTTATCGAGTCAAATTGGGTTAACTTGGTTAACTTGAACATGAGTGAAAAATCTGTTGCAAGAGCTCTTACAACAAGAACATTTAATTTGGAGGACCAGTTCACATACGCTTATTCGAAGATAGTTGGTTTGCAAACAACAGGCCCTTATGTTTTGAAGAAAGATTATTTTGTTTTAAGTGCCAATACACAATCATACGAAATTCCAGCTGGACGTGAAATCAACGAACTATTATGGTTTTCTAACCAACCATTTCAAAATTTAGCCCTTTTTGGTACAACTGATTATGGATTTGGTGGTTTGGGATTGGGGGCGAACCAAGCAGGATATGCTCAAATAGGAAATGCTGGTTCATATTTTATGTTAAGTGGATTCGATTATTTACTTCGATTCCAAGAAGCCAATATCCTTAACAGAATATTGGGGGGTGCCTTGACCTATAAAATTACTGGGCTTCCCGATGGAAAAAGATTAGTAACATTATACAATGCACCAGGCTCTAACTTTTCGTTCAGTAATTATTCCTCCTACACAGGTAAAGCTGTTTGGTATTGGTATTACGATGTTGACGGTGATAGTAGAGCAAAATGTTTAAAAGATAATCCAGATATAATTAAACTACCATCTGACGTACCCATTGAAGAACTTAGTTGGGAGGATTTAAACGTTCCAGCCCAACAATGGGTTAGAAAATGGTTTACCGCTTATGCTAAAGAAACTTTAGCAAGAGTAAGGGGTAAGTTCTCTGGTAACCTTAAAACTCCTGATTCTGAACTACAAATGGACTACCAGTCCTTACAAACTGAATCAAAAGATGAGAAGGTTAAATTGGAAGAGGAGCTTAAACTTCGTCTCGAAAGACTTCGTCCAGAAAAACAAATGGAAAAAGAAGCGCTGCTTGCTGAAAATTTGAACAAGCAAATGAAGTATAGAGCTATGCCCAGACAAATTTATGTAATATAGAATGGCTGTAATTAAAAATGCACCCTCACAAAGGGTTATTCACGGTAAATTAATTAACACCTCAGAAACTGCAGTGGTTTCGGAACCTTTTTACGAAACGCACGGTGAAGCATGTATCGTAATAAGGGGTGTGGAACATTCAAAAGTCCGTCTAGACAGTATCTCAACCGACCACACAGTTATAAAGGCGATGACAAAAGTCCTAATAATTCCTGATGTTGGTAGAATCGATGAGGAATATGACGAACTTTTAATTGATAAAGGGGCTTGCGTAGAATTTAGATTCTGCGCAGGAGTTTGGTATATTATTTCCTCTGACGGACTTAAGATGTCCTAAGAGGAATATTCTTTAAATCCTTTACACTAATACTTTTCAGACCAGTAGTTCCTTGAGCTAATTGAGCAAATACCCCATTGCTCGCCATAAACTCGAATAAGTAGTAAAGATAATCTGCCAGAACCAAATCTGGACGAGTTACGCTTACTCCAATGTGCTCGGGAGAGTATTCACGAGTAGGTCGACCAACTTGGTTGGCATTACCACGACGAACAATCCAAAAGTCTGCTCCTGGGTTGTCAAGGCTCAGATTAACAATGTGTTTCAGTTTCATGACTGTAAATATACGACTTCCAATCTTCTTCAGCCAAATCGTAGATATAATTTTCTGAAATACCTCGTTTTTCCCAATATCTAACCTCGCCATCAGAAAGCGTCATGACTTCTTCTAGCTCATCCTGGTCACCAGGGCCCATTGGATACCCGTTAATTAATTCACATTGTGTATAAGTAAAAATACCCATTTCTTCTGGATTGTTTACAAGAAATTCTTTTCGAACATCATCCTTGAAGCATACCAAAAGCGGTTCAATACGCTTATTAAAAGTCGCAATTGCACGAGCAACATTATAATCACCAGTCATGTCTGGGTTGTTTTCTAACTCATCATTGTCCAAAATGTAGCAATTTAAATTAATATAAGATGCAACATCTTGCAAAACTTCACCAGTTTTATCAAAATGCTTTTTTTTCTGTAACTCAGAATGTCTCTTCGCCGGAACTTTTTGAACGTCACCATGTGAAGCTTTTTCACCATTATTCACATAAAGAATAACATCTCCCAAGTTAACATTCATCTTGTGTTGAATGGCGAGTTCCATATGAGCTTGCCTTGACATCAGAGACCCCGCTTTTGTGGTCTGTGTGCAACGAACTTTGTAATCCTCAAGGGTTTGCTTAACTCGTGCTTTTTGAGCCACTAAAGCCAAAGGAATCTGCTTATTGTAAATCTTTTCGATATACTCATAATAGTAATCAACAAACTCTTTACCCTTACCCTCCAAAAGCAACTTTATACCCTTGTCCAAGAACTTTTCAATATAACCAGGGAGCTTTTTAGATTTGATTGAATTACCTGTTAGTTTAATCTTACCCTTGTAATCCATAACCGCATAGTTTTTTCGAGCAAGGTTAATACATGATGGCCATACACCATCTGTGTCAAGAGCCATTTCCCCCCTCATAAAAATATCGTTATACTCGGCAACATCAGCTTCAGCGCCTTCATAGACCTTACCCTTTTTTACTTTCCAGTTAAGTCCACGACCAACATATTTTCTATCCTTTGCTCCATCGGCCAATGAAAAGTTTACACCGTCAGTATCCATTACAAGTGGAGTGTATCCACGGGCCATGAAAAACCTAATCATCTGACGCAGATACTGACGACCTGTACAGGTAATTTGTTCCCCCATATACATGTCTCCCCACGGAAAAACCTGAGGAGCTGACAACGCACCAAACATGGAGTTGATAAATATTTTAATCGGTAACTGCTTGTTTCCATAAGATTCGGACTTCTTTCGGTCAATCTCGTAATACTCCTCAGCAAGCTGCTTGTATTTGATACGAGCATCCCGGAAGTATTTAAGCATACCTTTCATAGCTCCGGTAACATCACAAGCAGGAAATACATCATGTACAAGCTGGATGGACGGATACAGAGAAGAGAAGTCAAGTTTGAGAACATCCTTGGAATACCCCACCTTTAACAATCTAGACAATCCACCCACAAATTCTGTTTTACCCTGACGTGCAGGAACAGCCAAGTTGTTCTTATAACTCCAGGCAAGCATAAGCATCTTCCAAAGAGTAGCAGTACCCATAGTCGATACACGCTCATAGGTGGTTGGAATCATCGAAGCTAGAAGAAAAGAAGCCTGGTTAAATTCCTTATCTACTTTTAAGGTTTCCTCCAAGTCATCCTGAAGATATCGTTCAACAATATCGCTACCAGTAGTTAGGAGATATGTGTCAGGGAATTTCTTATCTAAATCCATAAAATCCCCCTTTTTGCGGTATTCACCATTTTTGAGGTTTAACCAATACTCATGATTATCGGTATACATTTTACCGATGTTCTCGTGACCGATGTAAACTCGGTCTTCTTCCTTAGCTCCAATAAACTCAGAAATATACTTAAGACCCGCACTCTTTATCGAAGAATTAATTGCTTGAGCTCTACGGACAGCGTGAATAATATCAATGTTATTGTATCCCCAAATAGTTGTTTGTTGAAATTCCTCAACCTCATTGGCAAGTTTCAACATATTCTTTCGCTGAGAAATAGAATGTTGGGGATGTAAGGACTTAACAATCTTTCTGATATCAACTTTGAGAATCTTACAACGCTCAAAAATCCAATACCAGTCAAAGTTTGCTGAATTATACCCCCCAATAATACTTGGCTTTAGCTCGTTGATAATATCGAAGAACTCTCTTAATCCTCTCGCTTCGTCTTCCTCGTTAATACATTCAATAATTTTATTATAACCCTTGTTGCTTCTAATACCAATCATAAAGATTCTACCATCCTTTGGCTCAAGAGAGGTAGTCTCCAAGTCAAATACCAATCGGGTAACTTCATCATAATCCTCAAATCCTTTGAACAATCGTTTTTCCTTTGAAATAAAGTACTGTTCGACGGGGGGGAGAATTAAAATTTTCTCTTTAAATTTTTCGCTCCAAGGGTCAGCACCACCTTCACGGAAAAATTGAATTAAACTGCGATAGCCCTTGAGAGATTTAACCATAAAGGTCAACCCTTTTTCCATTCGTGGGTCTCCATGAGTATCCAGTTTGGTTATTACAATTCCATGCTTGGTCATTGCTTCTTTCTGCAACCCTTTTGAGTTTTGATAAAAACCCATGTTATGCAGGTCTCCGACCCAGCAAAATGGAATAAAAGTATCTTTACGGATTTCTTTTCCCTTACCAGGAATTTCTTTGATTTTGTAGATTGAATCCGACATATAGTCAAACTCACAAGCCACAATAAACTCCTCGGGGTCATTCCCCTCTAGGAAGGTTTTAATGATTTCTGAATCAATCATATTATTAAAGTTTTACCGAGCGACACATTAGCTTTCACCAAATGGTGAAGTTTGTCTTTCTCATTCTTCAATAAATATAATCAAGCAAAATCAATCGGTCAATTTAGCAACAAGCCTGCTCAGAAATAAAACTATCTTCAATATTAATATAAAGTTCCTCTCTAATGGGAACAATCAAGCTTCCCGCTTGAGTTCCAAGCAAGCCACTATTTTTGATAAGAAATTGTCCTTGGAACCTACCAGGAGTGTCGGTTTGCCTTGAAGTGAATTGGTAGTAAATGTAATACTCCACTGGAGCCCCTGGTTCGTTTGGGATTAAACTTACAATAGAACAAGGAGCACTTACAATTTTCGGAATTCCAGTTTGGACATTTACCATTGAAAAGTAAATTGTTGAGAGTTCTAAAAACTCCATAGTATCACCATAAGAACTTCGTCCGTCCTGAACAACTTCCATTTTTAATACAGGTAAAGTAGCATTTTTGCGAATAAAAAATTCCATACAAAGATAAATACTTTGTTACGACTCTTTTCTTAACTTTCCATCGTAGAATTCGAATCTATCATGCTCTGTTGGTGTCGCAAACAATAAAGCGGGTTTAAGATTTTCTTTTTTGGTTTCTTGATAAATGTAACTCATCCAAGTTTGCTCAAACGGACGGTCCCATTTAGTTGTCAAGAACATTTTTTCATTTCCATATCTTGAAACAACTTGAGGCCAGTTGCAATAATAAACTTCACCAATTCCGTAAGCTAGACCTTTGTAAGAACGAACCTCATTAAATTTGGTCCTTGGAGCATTTGGGTCTAACCCTTGTACTGGAAGAGTTGATTTTTCCGGCCAATATTCCTCTCGTACACTTTGTGGGACATTATACCAAGACCATTGAGTACCATTGTCACCATAAAACTCGGTAAAATTAAGTTTTATAAAATCCAAAGATTCTTTTTTAGCAATTTGAATTGATTTGTTGTAGAGGTCTGGAATTTTTCTTACAAAACCATTTTTACAAGTTTTGTCAAGACCGCTATAAAAAAACATATCATCTTCAAAAAACCAGTAGAAATCAAAATTGTTTTCCTGAGAATGCTCGGCAATCCATTGTCTTCCACCACAAATTCCTAAGTTATCCTTTTTAATGTGTTCGAAACCAAACTTATCACACAACTCTTTATATCGTTCTGTAGTTGATAAATCGGATGAATTATTCAACAAAAACTTCTTTGGTTTGTCCAAAAAGTTTCTATCATACATTTCCATTGATTTAATGAGAGTTTCAAACTGATTGGGGCTATTAAAAGTAATTACATATAATGCTGAGTTATCAATATTCAAATCAGAATATGCAACTTTACCTTGTGTATTTTTTATTTTGTGATTGTCGTTTTTGACATCCTCGCAAAACTTACCTATCAGACCATTACCTTCAATTTCATAGTAATCAAATAAGTCCGGATGTCTGTATAAAAGAATACTAAATAAAGACTCTTCAGTCCCCATCAACCCGTCTGACAAGGTCTGGTGCATTACGTTATAATATAGGCCGTTTACATCACTAATAACATCTTTTGCACCCCCAAAGATACCACCCCTACAAACTAATTTGACATTATTAGTTGCGTAGTTGTTGATTTTTGGATAAGAAAAACCATGTATTTCTCTTTCAGCAGCATAAGGAAAAGCTACAAAACCAAATTTGTTAAATAATTTGTCAAATTTAAGATGTATTTTATCGTGAGTAAAATATCCAGGGTGTACAGTATTTGTAATACCAGCATCAATCCAAAATAAATGTGAAGAATCAAACTGGTCAAAAATTCTTGCATCGTTAAGCAAAAACATTTTTGACATAACAAGAGGATTATACATTTCTAACTTTGCCTGTGTAGAATCCGGTAACCAACCAGATTGATTATACCACTCAGGAGATGTTCTAATTTTTTGAATCTTAGCAAAGAAATCGTTTCTAAACCATTCCTGACTTCGAAGTATAAACTGTGTATTTTCTTTTTTACGTTTTTGCCAAACAAAACTTTCTAGTTCTTGTTCACCAAAAATTATTAAATTAGCATCAATACTCAGAAGTTGTTCTAATTTATCAAGGTAGTGCTGAAACGAACGAGACCAATTTTCGGAGAGTTCATCTCGTTTTATATTCCATAATCCGGTAACAAATGTAACTTTATTCATAAATTCTATTAAATTCTTCTAAAATTCTATAAAAACTTTTTTTATCGGTATAATACGAAGCATCCAAATCTCTAGGACCAGAATCCGGACACCACCAAATATCAAAATCTTTAACTTCAAAAAGATGTGGATGATTAACCTTCATCAATGACATTATATTTTCTTCATGAGGTAAACCTTTATCTTGAGTAATTATTTTTTCTAAATAATCCTCGAAAGTTTTTACGATAGCATCCCACTTAGATTTATGTCCTCCAAACAACCCGCCAATAACATGGTATGAAGCATCAAATTCATTATACCAACTACGATTCACAGTGCCGGACCAATAATATTTTTGATTTTCCTTAGCTAAAATTAAAAATTTATCACCTGTGTCTTCAATAACATTTTTTAAAAATTCATTATTAAATAATGTGGATTCATAATATCTACGCTCTGGATGTGTGGTGTTTAAATATTTGTTAGGGATTAAACCCGTGTGAGATAAGCCAGCATCAAACCAATAGTAATAATCATAAGATTTATCTTCATTCCACCACCAATGAAATTTTGAATATTGAATTTCAACACACCTATCACCACGTTTAACATCATCGATAACTTTAACTTCATTAATTTTGTCCGCAAACTTTGTATTTGAAATATCGAAAATTTTAAACTTAAGTTTGTTAGGGCTGATGTTATTTGTTTCATAAAAAAATTTTTTCAAAGATTCATATTCTCTTTCAGAAGTGTAACACAAAAAATCAGCATCGGTCATTTTCAAAAGCGAAAGTAAACTCCATCTGTAATGACCACCTCTTGCGGGTCGTCCTCCGTATTCAGTACCTGCTAAATCGCTATAGATACAAGTTATAATTTTAATTGACATTTATAGTTTCTTTTATAATTTCATTTCTTTTTTGTTTATTAATTTCTGCGTTACAAAAATGTCCAGGAATTTTTACCGGGCTGAACAAATTCCAATTGTAGGTTTGAAGGTAGAAGTTGTTATAATTTCCTTGAGAAATGTCTGACCAATCATTCCCTTGTGTTGCTATCGGAACCGTGGGACAATAGCTTTGAAATTTTTGAACTATAAATTGAAACGTAAAATCGTCCAAAGCATAATAATAATCTCCACTTTGAAAAGCAACTTCTGAAATTTTGAACATTTCATCATAAATAGACTTGTCGTAAATAATCATGTTTGCGGCATAAATGTCTCTGTGAACTGGGTTTTGTTTTTCTGGAAGATTTGTCATATCTAACAAATAGTTAAAACCTGTAGCACGATTAATATGTCTATTTAATGTGGGAGACAAATTCAAAATCGCATAATCAACATGTTCGATTTCGGAATCTAATTTTTCAATAAAATTTTCGGCATACGGCATAATTTCGCAATCATCCTCCATAATCATTACTTTATCATAACCTCGTTCTTTTGCAATTTCAATTATTGCTAGTTGAGATTTAGTAATACCCATGTACGAATTTGTATCGATAGCCTCAAAAACTTCATATTCCCAACCCAAATACTCCATTTGTTTTTTGAATCTTTCTAATCTATCAGGCCTTCTTTTTAGGTTAACTACAAACTTAGGAATGTTTTTTAATTTCATATTAATTTTAATTTGTTTGGGGAAAATTTTTTAAGTTTCTGAATTTGTTCGTCGCAGAATAATTGGTATCCCTATTCAAGATGTTCGAATATGAAGGTCTTTGATTAAAAAAAAGTGGGTAGTGAAAATAAATTTTTAAATCGTGGTTCTTAATTTCTTGAACACCCTTTGTTCTATTATCCATCAACCAGTGGTCTTTAACTGCAAGAACACTATAGTAGCTATCGATTTGTTCACCATAAACAACAAGTTCTTTATCTAAGTAGTTAAAATTTTTAACAACATATTCAGCAAACTTTAACGAAGTAATATAAGTTGTTGTTTGAACAAATTTATTTGGTTTTATTAAATTTTCAGTAAAATATTCTACAGGCTCTAGTAAGCAGGCCCCTAAAAATAAAATATCAAAATCTGTGTGATAAATGTTTTCAATCATATTATTATCCAATTCACGATTTTGATTGTCACACACATCCAAATAAAAATCATCTTCAAAAATTACCACTTTGTTCCATTGGTTCTCGACTTGCAATTTCAAAATGTCCATGTGGCTGTGGGTACATCCTCGTATAATCCAACCTTCATCACTGTTTTCAGTAATTTTGATAGCATCAAATCTTTCAACACCAACAATGTTGTTCTTATCAAGTTCGAAAATAGATTGATTTAATCTATCTTCTCTTTCTTTAAGATTAATTAAAAAACCCTTATCAGCAACTTTGATGTTATTCCAGGTAACCATGAGTTTTATAAATTACCTGTGAGTCGGTCGCACCAACCTTTAGATTCTGAGTGAGGCCAAACTACCCAGTACGCGGGTTTCTGGGTTGTTTGAAACTCTCTCCATATTTTACAATATTTGTCGGGGTCATTCATCATTCGAGATATTTCGGCCTTGTCAGCATCTTTTCTAAATAAAGTTGAATCATCTGAACCATGGAAAGCCACAACCCAGAAATTATAATCTTTTTCGGGAACACTTGCATAACCCACATCAATACAATGTTTGAAAACTTGAGCAAAATCTTTTTTCCATTCTTCCTCATTTGAATAAGTGTATGGATTGGGAGGATAATTTTTATCTAATGTGTATTGTTGAACTGCACGTTTTTCAAATAAAATACCGGCATACTTTTCATATTCTTGTAACGTTCTCTCAGTACCAAAACCAAATGGGCCGTCGTGACCTTCTTGAGTTTCACCGTCCATACCGAATAGTTTTCTGTTATTAAGGTGGGATTTGTTGTTTTTATCAACCCACTGTTTGTCATCATCCCATTGCTTGGTTCTACCCTTACGTGTGTACTCGTGCCAGATAAGAACCTTATGTGGGTGAAACAAATCATAGCCCCAGGTATATGCTCTAGCGGCAATCGAAATCTCCTCACCGTGGAAATAATATTCGGGATTGTGTTGAACCTCTGTTGAGAATTGTCCAAGAGTAAACGCATAGTGTGCGGAATAGAATCGTGCAGTTACAGGTTCTTTCAAATTTTTCCAACCGGGAATTGTTTCAGGTAAAAAGAAAACCGCACCTTCAGGGATAAATCTATCAAACACCATTCTCCATGGTTCTTTAACTCTACCCGCTGGGTCGTTGTCAGGGTCAAACGATGAAACATATCCCGTCAACAAAGGCTTCTTATGTCCTTTCTTTTGTAGCTGTTTAACCATTTTAATCATTTCATCGTCCCAATTGGGGGCAAATCTCATATGAGAGTCAATCTGTAGTGTATACTCCTCACCATCATAGAGTTGTTGAGTTAAGTTTCTAGCCCAACAAACTCCTTTAGAATCCTCATGTGGAATATTCAAAATACGAAAACGCTTATCGTTTTCATATTCATTCAAATCATCAAACTTATCCTCAGGGTGATATTGTCTTGCAATCGCAATTCTTAGATTTTTTGGTCTCTTTGCATTCCCAATCATATCTTTAAGTGTTTTGATGAGTTGGGGGTCTCTGTAAGAGGCTATTTGAACAAATATTTTCATTAATTTAATTTTTACAAAAAAAATAATCATAAGGTTAATAAACTGAATATTTTTT
>B570J29032_109958176_pt1 | contig 11764 bp, 9 predicted proteins | sample LakMenEpi16Nov12_FD_29032 | JGI IMG/M metagenome (IMG submission 29032)
ATTCCACAGCGGAACTACGCTGGGCGAATTGGCTGGCTTTCTAGTTAGAGGGAGAACGAGGTCAATCCTTACAGTGTTTTTCAAATTTTTGCCAAAATAAATCCCTCACGTACCTGCACTGTCCCCAGAGCTGCCACTCAGAGCTGCCCAGAGCCCACTGTCCCCGGAGCTCCCGGACACCCCTCTGTCCCCGGAGTTCCCCTAGCGGAATCGGTACCGTAGTCGCTAGGTTCGGGGGTAGTCCGCTCCTTGAACGAAGTCATGAGTCATCTCCTTCGACATGAGTTGCCTGACGCGTGGCCAGGCAGATCGCTAGTCAGTGCTGCGTGACAAGATCGATTAAGCCGATTTCTTTCACTTCGGTAAGCAGCGATGGCCATCGCATTGCGGTGGGCGGATTGGGGATATCTAAGCACGAGTAGGAGCAGGAGTACGAGCAGGGGCACCATTTCACTGAGTTCGAGTGCGATTTTGTTCTCAACATTACGTGCGATCGGCGGGAAGGGTCCTTGCCGGTTGATGGATAGGGTTATCTGCCGGTGGAAAGTCTTGAAGGATTGCAGCGAATTGGGCTGTAAGCATTTAGGGGGGTATGCGAAAATAGAGCGCCTGCCCTGGTAGGCTGTTCGCACCGATGTTGGGCCAGAGCGAGACAAACCCGTATTGCTTTAAGTATTGAATAGGCTTCCAACTACAGGATTGGAGCATCTTCATCTAGATGCCCTGGCTATTGGTCGCGGCCTATCCTAATAGCTACGTTCCAAGAACGATGATGACACAAATACTCGATAGATCGAAGCCTGAGCCGACTGCTGCTACGCTAAATATTTCAACTTACAAATTTGTACCGCTAGATCGGCTACCCGAACGAAAAAAGGAATTGAAGGCGCTGGCCGATAGGCTGGAGTTGAAGGGTACCATTCTGTTAAGCAGCGAGGGGATCAATATGTTTCTGGCCGGGGCGCCGGAGAACATCCAAGCTTTCTTCCAGTACCTGCACCAGGATACTGTGTTTGCCGACATTCAGCCTAAAGAAAGCGTTTCCACAGATCAGCCGTTTCGGCGAATGTTGGTGCGACTGAAAAAGGAAATCATCGCCTTTGGTAAAGATGGCATCGATCCCGCCATTCGCACTTCGCCTAAACTACCGGCTGCGGAACTAAAGCGATGGTTGGACGAGGGGCGAAAGGTTTGCCTATTGGATGTTCGCAATGACTACGAGATCGATCTTGGAACTTTCGAAGGCGCGCAGCATCTGAACATTCGCCATTTTCGTCATTTTCCAGAAGCCATTGCCAATTGGTCCGAGCCCCCCAAAGACATGCCGATTGTCATGTTTTGCACCGGCGGAATTCGATGCGAAAAAGCAGGGCCTTACGTCGAACAAGCCGGATATCAGCAAGTGTACCAACTGGACGGCGGAATTCTAAAGTATTTTGAAGTTGTGGGTGGAGCGCACTGGCAGGGTTCTTGTTTCGTATTTGACAATCGCGTCGCACTTAATCCAGACCTTCAGCCCACCGGCGATCAGCTCTGCTACGCCTGCCAAGCGGTTTTGCATCCAGAAGATTTAAAATCCCCACATTACCAGCTCGGAAAATACTGTCCGCATTGTTACGTGGCTCCTGACCAACAAAAATCCCAGCGACTGCGAGCCTACCAGCAGGCGATTGAGAAAGTTGCCAGCGGTCAGCCGGGTTGCCGGCCGTACGACAATTTCCGAAGCATCTATGTTTCGGGCAAGCTAACGGGGCTTCCGCTGCTCGAGTTCCTAACCCATTACCAACCGACAGTTCCTGTTGATTCTTGGCGTCAGTGGATTCATGGTGGTCAGATTACGTTCAAAGACCAGCCGGTGCAGGAGTCGCTACTGGTGCGCGAAGGACAGGAGTTTATTCATCATCAGCCGGATACGGTGGAACCAGCCATCAATCCAGACATCCAGTTGCTATTTGAAGACGAAAGTCTATTGGTGGTCAACAAGCCTGCACCGCTGCCGACACATCCTAGTGGAAGGTTCAATCGCAATACGTTGACTTGGATTCTGACACAGGCATTCCCCCACGAGGTACTAAGAGCCGCGCATCGGTTGGATGCGAATACCTCGGGCGTGATCATCTTGTGTCGCAAAGTGCAGGCTTCTCGCTTGGTGCAGCCTCAGTTTGCCGATGGCCGAGTGAAAAAACAGTATATCGCCATGGTCGCAGGGCATCCCCAGTGGGATCAGCATACCTGCCGTGCTAGAATCCAGTCGCAGCCTTGCACCAATGGCGCTCGACTGGTGGCAGACCAAGACTCGGGTCTTGAGTGTGTAACTCACTTTCAAGTGATCCAGCGACTGGCCAACGGAAATTGCCTGGTGAGTGTGGTTCCAGAGACGGGACGCACACATCAGATTCGCGTCCACTTGTGGCACTTGGGGCACCCCATTATCCACGATTCTCTTTACTTGCCCAATGCAGCTTTGGGGCAGAACTTGACGCAGAACGTCACCGATCCCACCATGTGCTTGCACTGTCAGTCGATCGAACTGATTCATCCAACTAGCAGACAAAAGATGGCTTTCCATGCTGCGATGCCATCATGGGCCGATGTCCTGCTGGACAAGCAGCTATAACAGTACAAGTCCAGAATTGGAACAGTTTGATTTTCAGCTTCCTTGAAACGTATTTGCAATAGATATAGGCAACGATGAATAGAACTCCCTCGAAATTCTCTGTCGATCATCCACGCATTGAAAAAGCGGTGCGAGAAATCCTAATTGCAGTCGGCGAAGATCCCGACCGCGAGGGATTGCTGGAAACGCCGGGGCGCGTTGCGCGGATGTATGCCGAGATGTTCTCTGGGCTACACCAAGACCCCAGCATGCATCTAAAAAAAGTGTTTACAGAGAAGTATGACGAGGTTGTCCTGGTCAAAGACATCAATTTTTGCAGCATGTGCGAACATCATTTGCTTCCATTCATCGGGCGAGCGCATATCGGCTACTTACCTGACGGAAAGGTGGTGGGGTTGAGCAAATTGGCCCGAGTGGTTGAAGAGGTAGCGCGACGACCGCAAGTGCAGGAGCGCATGACCGAGCAAATTGCTGATTTAGTTGAACAGCATCTCAACGCCAAAGGTGTGGCTGTGGTTGTGGAAGCTTCGCACAGTTGCATGACGATACGCGGAGTGCGTAAGCCAGGCAGCTCTTGTACGACCAGTGCAATGCGCGGTCTGTTCCGCAAGAATCCAGCGACAAGAGCCGAGATTCTTAGCTTTATGACTGGTTCTAAGACTTAGATTGGTTAACTCTACAAGTTGAGCTCACGGCCTGCTTGTATCAGTCTGCGCGGCATCTTGAAAGGCTTGTCGAAGTGGAGATGCGTCTGCGTTTGCAAAATTGGATCGCTGCACGAGAAGAAGATAGATGCGGTTTTTGACCGGATCGATCCAGGCCTGAGTTCCGTAGGCACCGCCATGGCCGAAGCTGCCAGGCGAAAGCGATGCGGTAACGCCTTGCGGCTGCACGACGACGCAACAACCGATTCCCCAACCGTTGCCTTCTGTAAATCCAGTCTTCATTTCGCCAGTGGCGATGGTGCGCATCTGAGTTACGGCAGACGATGACAATAGCCGCTTTCCTGAACACTGCCCTTTTCCCAGCAGCATTTGACAGAAGCGGATATAATCGGAAGCGGTTGAAAAAAGACCGCCATTGGCTGCTGGAAAGCGATCACGAGAAGTGGGAGAAACACCCGGAATCACAAAGATGGTCGCGGGCTTCAGGCCTTCGTCAGTCTTCGCGTAAGCCTGCGCTAGGCGTGAGGCTTGGCTTTCACTGAGATAGAAAGTGGTGTCGAGCATGCCCAGCGGCTGACAAATATTTTTGTCGACATATTGATCAAAGCTCAGCCCTGATACCACCTCGACAATGCGAGCCGCCGTGTTGATGCTGGTTTGCGAGTACTGCCATCGAGACCCTGGGCTGAATAGCACATTGACTCGGGAATACTTGTCAGCCATCACTGCCAATGTGCGTCCCGAGTAGGCGGACAACATCGGCAACTCGGCCATGCCCGACGTGTGAGTCAGCAGATGCCTAATGGTGATCGTTGCAGGCTGTCCGTCATCGGTTTTCAGTTGTCCCATTTCTGGCAGGTGTTGACTGATGGGATCGTCCAGTCTCAGCTTTCCCGAGTCGACCAACTGCATCACACAAGCAGCGGTAATCGGCTTGGTCATCGATGCAATCCAAAACAGACTGTCTGAACGCATAGGTCGCGGTGGGGCAATTTCTGCCATGCCCATGACGTCTTGGCTAAGTACCCGATCGGCAGATGCAACAACGGCCACGATTCCGGCTACCATACCGTCATCGATAAATGGTTGCAAAGCTTGCCGGATTCTCGGATTCCCAGGCAACTCTTGGGCCTGCGAGCTGACTAAGGTTGTGAGAATTGCCAGCAGTACTAGACTAAGTCGCTTTGTCAGAAAAGTCATGTAATCGTTCCTAAATGAAAAGGCATTGGTTCCAGTTGTCTCGTTGGCTGCCAGACCGCGAAAAGTCAAGTAAGCCCATTGGGGTGCGGGGCATTCTTACAAGACAAAGCCAAAATCGGCAAACGGCGGCATTATAAGCGTTGATGAAAAGCCCAAAATCCCCGGTGCGTTAGCGGTTGGCACTTTCGCTAACTTCCTCTATTCTTGTGGGTCGCGTTCAAACCTCAAAATTGACTGAACTCTTTAGCAAAAACACAAAACGGCGATGCCCAAGGATTTTTTGAAAGGTTGCGAAGACTACTACGATGTGGTCGTGATTGGCTCTGGGCTTGCTGGGCTCACCTCTGCCAACATCTTGGGACGAGCCGGTCATCGCGTGCTGCTGTTGGAGCAGCACTACAAGCTGGGCGGTTTGGCGACCTGGTTTCGTAGACCACACAGCCATATTTTCGACATTTCCCTGCATGGGTTTCCGTTTGGGATGCTGAAGAGCTGTAAGCGTTACTGGAACGACGACATCGCCTCGAACATCGTTCAGTTGAAGAACATTCGGTTCGACAATCCGATGTTCTCGTTGACCACTACGTTCAATCGAGAAGACTTCACCAAATTGTTGGCCGCAGACTTTGGCGTGCCCAAGCAGAGTATCAACGACTTCTTCGATACGGCTCGGGGTATGAATTTCTACGACGATCAGTCGATGACAACTGGTCAACTGTTCGAGAAATTTTTTCCTGGTCGCGAAGACGTGGTACGGCTGCTCATGGAACCGATCACCTACGCCAACGGGTCGACGCTAGAAGATCCGGCCATCACTTATGGTATCGTCTTCTCTAACTTTATGGCCAAAGGTGTGTTCATCTACGAAGGTGGCACGGACGATCTGGTCCGCAAGATGTCTCAGGAACTGACTCGCAATGGCGTCGACTGGCGGATCAACTGCGATGTAACCAAGATTGAAGTTGATCGCCACGGTGTTCAGGCCGTTCACGTCGGTGGTCGCCGAATCGGCTGTGGAACCGTTGTCAGTAACTCGAACTTAAAAGCTACAATTTTTGATCTTGTAGGCGAAGACAAGTTTGACCGCAACTTTATCGATCAGGCTCGTCAAGTGCGACTGAACAACAGCAGCACTCAAGTTTATATGGCTCTGAAAGACGGCTGTACGATCGATGAATCGACTGGCGACCTACTCTTTAGCTCGACCGCGCCACTGTTCCGAACCGAAGCGCTGCTCAGTCGCGATATCACCAGTCGCACGTTTAGCTTTTACTATCCTCGCACTCGGCCCGGCGGCAAGCAGCAGTGCGCAATTGTCAGCAGCACCAACGCTAACTATCGGGACTGGGCAGACTTGACTCAGGAAGACTATCTGGCCAGCAAGCAGGATCTGATTGAAACCACGCTTGTCGCGCTGGAAAGATATGTTCCGGGGGTGCGAGACATGATCGACCACGTGGAAGCGGCTACTCCGTCGACATTCCAGCATTACACGAAGCACTGGCAAGGCGCTAGTTTTGGAACCAAATTCGAAGGTCTGGCCGTTAGTCGTGCTTTGCCCGAGCAGGTCCCGGGGCTTTATCATGCTGGCAGCGTGGGCATCATCATGTCGGGTTGGTTGGGAGCCATCAACTACGGAGTGATCGTAGCTAACGACGTGGATCAACACTTGATGAAACGCGCTGGTGTCAGTGCCGTTTAGCTTTCATTTGCAGTTTGACGAGGCCTTATTCTGATGACAACTTCCGAAACCCAGCAGAAAATTCAGACTGCGATTCCGCATCGCGCGCCCATGTTGCTGCTGGACGAAATAGTCGAGCAATCCAAAGATCGCATTTTGTGTCGCAAGTCGTTCACGTCGCAGGACTACTTTGTGCAAGGGCATTTTCCAGGATTTCCGCTAGTCCCCGGAGTCATTTTATGTGAATGCGCTCTGCAAGCTGGGGCTGTGCTGATCGCCTCGCATGCGGCCGTGGCAGATGGAAAGGTGCCTGTCGCAACGCGAATGGACGGAGTGAAATTCAAGCAGATGGTACGTCCAGGGGACACTGTAGAGATCGAAGCTACTTTGTCCGAAGTGGTTTCCAATGCGTTCTACTTGAAGGGCAAAGTCACTTTGGGCGGCAAATTGGCTGCACGATTGGACTTTGCCTGTTCAGTTGCGGACCCACAGTAAGACAAGTTAAAAAAATGCAAGATTTTTTAGAGTTGACTGGCAAACGCATTCTGATCTTTGGTGTGGCCAACAAAAAGAGCGTCGCCTATCGTATTGGCAAAACGGCTCAAGAGGCAGGCTGCCAAGTTGTCTATGTTGTGCGCAGCCAGCAACGCAAGGCGGAACTTGAGAAACTGCTGGCAGGTAGTCCGATTTACGTCTGCGATGTGGAACACCAGGCTCAGATTGATGAATTGGCCGCTACGCTGAAAAGCGACTTTGACGGTTTTCACGGTCTGATTCACTCGATCGCGTTTGCCGACTACAGTGGCGGAATGCACCCATTTCACGAGACCACTCGGCGGCAATTCCTTCAAGCTGTCGACATCAGTTGTTTTTCGTTGATCGCATTGTGCTCGGTCCTGAAAGACCAGTTGGACAGCCGCGCTAGCGTGGTGACCATTGGGATTTCGACCACTCGGATGGCCAGCGAGAGCTATGGATTTATGGCACCTGTCAAAGCAGCACTAGAATCCTCGTTGGCTTTTCTAACCAAGTCCTTCAGTCGTTTTAGTAACGTACGATTTAATGCGGTTGCGGCCAGTTTGCTAAAAACCAGCGCCTCGGCAGGCATTCCCGGTTATGTAGATGCCTACTTGTATGCGGAACGAGTCATCCCGCGCAAAGTTGCCCTTACGACCGACGAAGTTGCCAACACCGCCGTGTTCTTGCTTAGTCCGCGATCCAGCGGCATAACCGCTCAGTCGATCGTCGTCGATGCGGGCATGAGCATCAACTACTTTGATCAAGATGTCATCGCCGATTGCATGCGGGCTGATCCAGCGAAAAAGTCCTAACATTCGCATAGGAATAAGTAGCTCTGCTAGATCTTGGAAACTGCTCTATTGAAAGCCTAAAAATCGTTTTCCCATCAGGAATTTTTGATGTCCCTTTATGAAGTCGTCACGGTTGGTAAAAATCGTGGCTTGCAAAAGCAGTTTATCAATCTTGCTTGGGAAATCTATCGACAGGATGACAATTGGGTTCCACCGCTAGTTGTTGCCTTGAAAGAGGGTGTCAACTTCAGTTACAACCCGTTTTACCTTCGCAACTGCTGTGAGAATTTTTTGGTTCGGCGAGACGGAAAGACTGTAGGCAGGATATGCGCGCTGGTCAATCAAGGCCATAACGAACGCTACGAAGAGAAGCGAGGCTTCTTTGGTTTTTTCGAATGCTTCGAAGATCAACAGGCCGCCAATTTGTTGTTCCAGGCGGCCGGCAAGTATCTACGTGGGCGGGGTATGACCGATGTGCGCGGTCCAGCCAATCCAAGCTTGAATCAAGAAGTCGGTTTGTTGGTTGAAGGTTTTGACACACCGCCAACGTTCATGATGACCTACAATCGCCCCTATTATGGCCGTTTGATCGAGAGTTTTGGTTTCGAGAAGACTCAGGACCTTTACGCTTTTGATGGTCACATCGAAATGCTGGCTCATATCGATCCCAAACTGGAATTTGTGATTAAAGAAATTAAGCGAAGGTTCAACGTGAATGTACGTCGATTTAATCCAAAGCGATTTGACGACGAAGTGAATCTGTTTCTGAATATCTACAACCGCTCGTTGGTAGGCACTTGGGGATTTGTGCCGCTTGCCCCGGAGGAGGTGGCTCATCAGGCTAAGGGACTGAAACATTTGTTGATCCCCGAACTAACGACCATCATCGAAGTGGATGGCAAGCCGATTGGAGCCGGATTGGGTCTGCTGGATATCAACCCGATCATCAAACAGATCAACGGTCGGCTGTTTCCCTTTGGATTCCTGAAGTTGTTGATGAATAAGCGGAAGATGAAGCGAGTTCGGCTGATGAGTACCAATGTGCTTCCCGAATTCCAGCGCTGGGGTTTTGGACTATTGGCACTGGAGCGCATGTTGCCCGATGCACTAGCCATGGGGCTTGTGACTGGTGAATTTTCTTGGGTCTTGGAGTCCAATCACCTGTCGCGCGGCAGCTTGGAGCGAGCTGGACTGCATCGCAGCAAGACCTACCGAGTCTATGATCGCAGCCTAAGCGATATATGACCGTTACGGATTTATCGTTTCAGCTTGGAATGCACTGGGTGGCTGTGTTCTAGCCCCATCCACCCGATTTAGTTTGTGAGTGGATATAGCGATTTGAAGCTGACCAAGCTCACGACCAATCGGCAATGATCTTTACGTAGCCCTTAAGTGCCATTAGCCAAGCGCGGTTAGACCACTTGGGGGAAGCGTGCTATCAATCGCCGGGCAATTGAGACCGACCTGCCGAAGCTACCGATACCTGGTACATCTACCCCGACTCTTATAGTACCGTAGAATAAGGTTGCTCCGGAATAGAAAGTTTGGTTTAGGTCGATTCGCAAAGCGAGTAATGACATGCTGTGGTTACCAACTTCAAGCTGCGTGCGGATACTCACGTTATGGCTGATATCGTTGACTGTTCTGTCGACAGCCGCGTTTGCGCAGCAAATCGAGGAGATCCAACCGCTCCAGGCCAATATCTACCAATCGATTCGATCTGCCACTCCGGCTATCGTTGAAATCAGCCGCAGGGGATCCAGTTTCAGCGGAGTGATCGTTAGTCCTCAGGGGCACGTACTTACCGCTGGTCACACGGTAAATCCGGGACAATCCTACCAACTGGCACTTCCGGACGGACGTCGCTTTCAAGGAATTGCTCAGGGGGCCTGTGAGCAATTGGACGGCGAGCAGGTTGATTGCGGGCTGATCATGATCTCGGACCCGATGGATCTGCCGTTTGTTCCTCTGGGTTCATCCGAAACAGTGCAGGCCAAGCAGGTTTGCCTGAGTATCAGTTACCCAGGTGGTCAGCGGGCTGCGCAAAATCCAACCGTTCGATTAGGGTTGATTCGACGTCCGATTCGCAGCGGTCGAATGATTCAGTCCAGCGCACTGATGGAACCGGGCGATTCGGGCGGACCATTGCTGGATTTGCAAGGACGACTAATCGGTATCCACTCGCGCATTGGTACGCAGGCAAGTCAAAATTATGACGTGCCTATTGACGTCTTCAAAGCCTACTGGGATGCACTGAATGTACCTCAGTTTTTTTCAGTCTATCGAGGACAAGCGGTTCCGAAATTGGGATTCGTTGGTTACGACGCGCCCGATGACGCCGGGGTGGTACTTTCTGAAGTAATGCCAGGCGGTATTGCTCAGGAAGTCGGATTGGAACCAGAAGACCTGATCGTAAGTATCCACGAGCAAAAACTGTCTAGTTTGAAAGATTTACGACCTTCTTTGCTCAAGGCTATCCAGTCGCGGCCGGAGCAGATTCAATTGACAGTCGTTCGGGCAGGGCGGGAGATGGCGCTGCCCCTAACCGGCGATCGATTGATCTTGCCCTTCGCAACTCGTTTGCCCGGTATGGAGCCCGATAGCCAAACTGGCAATGATCTGCGCAGTAGCCTCTACCACCCGGCGGACTCAAGTGGGCAGTTGGAACCCTTGGTGGATCAAATTGCTGAACTGGAAGATCGCTTGGATGACTTGATGTGTGTAATTACCAGCGAAATCGCGGGCAAACCCGTCAGCATATTCGGCTCTCTGATTGAGGGTACGCCGTGGATTCTCAGCAAGAGTTCGATGATTGGTGGTCAACCTTACCTCGCTAGTCAACTAGATCCAGTCGATCTGCAGGTCATTTCGCGAGACGCCGAGCACGATTTGATTCTTTTGCGCGGACCTGTGGTCCATGCCATGGGAGTCAATCTAAATATCGATTCGAAATTGGGACTCAAAAGGTTGTCCAGTAGCGGCTCACCGGGCCAATTGTTGATCACGCCAGAACCGAAAGGATCTGGATGGATAAGTGTTACCGGAAGCGAAGAATTTAGTTCACCGCGACAAGAATCTCGCGGTTATCTAGGCGTGGTCCTGAGAGATTCGCGACAGCGGGGTGTTGAACTGTTTCAGGTAGATGACGGCGCAGCCAGAAGGGCGGGCATGCAGGTAGGCGACGTTATTGTTCAAATCGCAGATCAGCCAGTCCGGCGTCGTGAGCAGGTGTTTGAGTTCCTGAGGTCGGTTGATCCTGATACTAACGTTCAAATCCGGCTGCTTAGGCAACAGACGGAGATGACCGTGGATGTGATGCTAGGCAGTCCACCGACCGAGTCAGGACATGCAGCGGATCTGATCCGCAAAAGCACTCGTCGCGATGGCTTTCCGCGCGTCTTTACGCATGACGCTCCGCTGTTGCCCGAGTCATGCGGCGGCCCGGTATTTGATTTGGAAGGAAACTTTGTAGGTATCAATGCCGCTCGGCACAGTCGCGTGCGCACTTATGTGATACCTAAGTCTGTACTTGTCGATTTTGTTCGAGACTTGGCACCGCAGTAACCCGTAAATGATAAACCTGCTGTGATCACCACGTTCGACCAGTCAGCGCACTGAGCAGCAGTGTCGATTTTTCGAACGCGAAGTCAGTATGGAACTCTGCATCAAGCGAATCAAGCCTAGAACACTTGATGTTAGAACAATGCCGGAGCACCGTATCGGCTAGCTACCTGATTGCACACTTCGGAACTCAATCGCAGGCCGTGGGCAAGTTCTCGCAGGTAGTCCACTTCTGCTTGGTTGTCTACGTCGATGGCAGCTAGCGACATGGTTAGAATTTGCACTTCCATTCCCAGCGGTACGCTCCACGCGAAATCACGAACATCCAGCGGTTGAGCCAACTCTCGTTTGATGAACTCGATAGCTTCAGGACTTTCTGGGACTCGGCTGAGTATCGCCTGCTGTTCATTTTGATCCAGCTTTCCATCGGCCTTCGCTGCATTGACCAACGCTCGGATTAACAAGACGGCTTCGTCATTGGTGGTCATGGCTGGATTGCTGGAGGATCTGGAAGTGGGTGCTGGAGCCTGCTGAGGCCTTGGTGCAGCGGATGAACTTTGTGGCTGGTACTTGGGTTGGCTAGGAGCAGGCTGATAAGGCGATGGCTGTGGACCACGCTGCGCAGAGGTTGCCGAGCCGCGTTTCCCAGTGGCTACTCCCAACAGATCTTCCAGGCGCTGGGACTCGCTATTGATATCTACCGGTCCGCCAGCGCTACTTCGGCTTCTTC
>B570J29032_109958175_pt1 | contig 11758 bp, 13 predicted proteins | sample LakMenEpi16Nov12_FD_29032 | JGI IMG/M metagenome (IMG submission 29032)
GCGCGGGCATGGTGGTGCGAGTGACGCAGGCCAGCCAGAAGGTGACGCGGGTGGAGGTGATGGGAGAAGCGGACCAGCCACTTTCGAAGCAAACCAAGACCCCGGCACCCAAGAAGAAGTGATTGATTTCCGTTGTCGAGGGCTCAATAGCCGGGTAAATTGCTGATTCATTCGGGGCGTGGCGCAGCCTGGTAGCGCGCCTGGTTCGGGACCAGGAGGCCGTAGGTTCAAATCCTATCGCCCCGATTTGGTATTTTGTGAAGCTCATCGTCCTTGGCGGCGGTGGGCTTTTCTCGTTTTCTGCCAATGCGTTGCGTCGAATCTACAGTTAACCTGTCTGGGTCCGAAAACGGTGATCGAAATGGGATCGACAGAGCGGCTAACACCGTAAGCTGTTTGTAACAAGAAGGTTCAGGAGATCAAATCCAAGAGGCAGTTTCGCGGATCCCCTAATGTCCGTAGGAACGGTTGATGTCGTTCGTCGGACCGTGGCTTACGACATGATTCAAAGATACAATCGGACAAATTAAGATTACCATTAGATGATCGATTAGTTGAACAACGTAACAGGTTTTTCCCATGGCGAGACTGCAAAAGCTACCCCGGTTAAGCCGTGTTGAGTTCTTTCGCTATCGGGAAGATGAATTGGCTGCATCGCTCGCAATGGCGATAGCTGATTATGTCGATCAATTTCCCGATGCCGAGCTTACGGATCATCATGCAGCAATCTCGGCATGGTCCGCGGCGGCGATCAATGTGCCGAACGGCGGATTCACTCAATTCTTCTACAACCATCGTGGCGATCATGGAGTCAGGGAGTTGGCCGCCCTACTCGATGCACTCGACTTATCCAAGGCAGCCACGATTCTTCGCGATGCAGTCGCCGTTTATCGACAGCACCGGGACAAGTTCAACGTGAGCAGTCCATGGGATGGACTGTTCGGCAGCGTTGAGGCATTCGATAAGCTCGACCGATCCTTCATGAATGTCATGCTTCGCGTCAGTCGTTTGCTGGACGCCTGGATTCGGGACCATATCGCGGAGTTGGCAGCTGACGAATCGGGAACACCCATTGATGCAAAATTCATCGGAACCGTTGAGATTCGATATCCCAACGGGCAGATCAAAGAATCCTTGGAGGTAAAAAAAGGCAAGCCTCATGGTGCCTATCGTGAGTACTTTGAAGACGGCAGCGTTCGAGTCGCCGTGTTCTTCAAGGCGGGCAAGATTTCGGGGGATTTTTGGCCGAATGGACAAGTCAAGCGAAAGGAATCCAAACAGGGCAAGAACCGAATAATCGAGTGGTTTTATCCGAATGGCGCGCTCCAAAAGCGCTTAGTCAAAGACAAGGACGGCTATTCTGCCGAACCGATTCGATTGTTCCACGATAATGGCCAGTTAGCGGAGGAGCTCACCACGGTCAAAGATAAGAAACGCGGGCCTTGGCTGAAGTTTTTCGATGATGGAACGCCTGAACTCCAGGCCGAGTACGTTGGTGACGAGGAGCTCATCGTTCACAATGCGTGGAATGAGAGACGCAAGCAAATCGTCAAGGTCGGCAACGGGATCTTTCGCGATTACCCCTCTCACATCGACTGGGAGCACGATGTCTACTTCAAGAACGGCTGGCCGCGCGAATCGGAGCTGAAGGGCGGAATTCCCCACGGCAAGGTGACGACCTACTGTCGTGATGTCCTCTGGAGCATTGCATACTACGTGGAGGGCAAGCCCGATGGAGAATCGACAACTTACTGGGACAATGGTCGAATTCGCTCGGTAACCAAAGTCGGCAAGGGAAAAGCAGGGAAATCACAGGAGTTCCCCAAGTTCGATAATCCGGTGCCCACGGTGATGCTCAGCGTCGAAGCTAATGAAGAGCTTTACACGGCCTGGCGACACATTCCTGTCGATGAATATCCGCGTCCGCTGAATTTGAAAGAGATTCAAAAGCAGTTGAAAGTGCCCCAATTCTTGCGTGAAGTCCATGAGCGTAACCTCGCTGGCACGTTGCAGGACGATTACGAAGATTGCAATACCTTCGACGACGGCATCGCCTACTTCCTGACTGTAGACGAATCGGGCGAAGTGACAGCCGCGACAGCGAACGGCAGCGGCGTGTGCTCCGGTGGCGAGTGGGATACTTACCCACCCTTGCTCCGAAAGCTCCACTTCGCTCCCGGTCGGATCCGAGGCCGAGCCATCAAGTGTCGAGTGCTTGCGCGAGTGGATCATGCGTTTATTGAGCGGGAAAGCTAAACCGCTCAAGAAGTCGACACGATGCGAAGGAAAGTCAGAATTTCGCCGCGGAACCATTGAACTCTAGCTGCTCCGGTCCATCGAGCGGCGCGAAACTTCCTACAGGTCCTCCGGTTCGAGATTGCAAACTCATTCGGAGGCGTCGTTTCCATCCCACAGCCACCGCAGCAATTCGGCTTCCCAACTGAGGACACATACGACAAAAAGTTCAATAGCCGTCCTGTCATCCCGACTTTGTTCAGAAACAAGCCCGCAGGCGAGCACTTCGAAGGGCTTTCTCATTGTGAGGGCGTGATTTACAACTCGACGAGCGTGTTCATTTCGTCGGGTGCCTTTAAATGACGGTTCATGTGAATCGACGGAACTCCTTTGATAATTGAATGATGCGTAGTTCAAATCCTGCCGCCAGCCAGGACAGCGCTTATAGACTGGATGTTTTGTCGTTGAAGAGCCGATGCGGGCCAGTATTATCGATCTGCTTGTGAGGAATCATCACAACTTCGACGTCGGAGCAACTTGATGCGACACTGCCAACTCATTCTAATTTCACTAATTGTTATACTCATCGGATGCAGCACTGAACGAGAGCCAACGAAGGGTCCAGAAATTCAAGCTCAGTCGGACGGGAACAAGAGCGCAGTACGAGCCGTCATCTCCGAAATTTTGAAGCTAGAAGCAGCGGCCATCCCGATGGATCGGCCAATTTCCGATCCACCGTTGAAGGCTGACGAACTGGATTTGGTTGAGATCATAATGGAGTTAGAAGACCGACTCGGTGTTAAAATTTCTGACGCGACAGTCGAGATTTATGCGGGAAAACTTGGAAAGGGTCCGATTAAGGTAACACCAAATCAGTTGGTTCTTCTTGTCGAACAGTCACCCAAATCCCAGCAGTCGAAGAAAAAATAGTTCGCGCCGAACAAGAAACTGAGGCTGCCCCCGCTCTCTTTGCTTTTATTCCGGTTCATCATTGCTTAAGGCCGCAACATAGGGCGACAGCTACAGTCCCTCGCCTCAAAGTCCTCGGACGAAGAACTGTCGCAATTCGGCTTCCCAACTTCGGACGGCAACCAGATGAAGGCCAAATGCCTCCCTTATGGCTGGACCAGTATTCGGGGGCAGTGCAGTGACTAGCTCCGCCCACGGCGGTTGTCCCTGGTTTTCTACTGTCTGTTCGTTTCTGCCGTTGTATGCGACTCTATAGCGGGAGAAGCAGACTGTGCCCTGTTTTCGAACTCTGGTGATTCGCCCGCCTGGTTGCTTCTCTCGCAAAATGCGAATATCCTTTGTTTCCACGGATGTTTTGGAACTGACCCGTTGGATTCAGGCTTTTTGAGGAACATTGCTCATGGTCGCTTCGACCTCCATTCTCGCGGATAAACTGCACGAATACCCCAAACAAGGTGTCGTCGACGGAACCAGCGGAGGAATCGCATCGATTCTCGATGCCTGCATCGACAAATCCGGCGGGGTGTTGCAACTTCTGCATCGCTACGCCGGCCGGACATTCTGTACTCCGGGAAAGCGCCTGCGCCTGGAGGGGCGATCGTACTATCCGGACTACATGAACGGTACGGGTCTCGATGAACTCTGGATGTGTTGCACCGTCCCCATCGTGACCGGTGTCATCGATACGCGCACCAGGAAGGCACCGTTTCGCGAAGGGGAAGCGCATGTCCTCACTGCCGACGGGCAATTCGTCTCGCTTCAGGACTTGATCGCCGCCAATCCCAAGGCTGTTCTTGGCGAGAAGGTTACGGACTTTTCCACCAAGCTGTTTGGTAAACCGACCTGGCCGATTGTGTCCAAGAAGTTCGACAATCTGAATCCGATCCCGGATCACCTCCACTGGGCCAAGTGGGAGGTGTATGACATCAATTCTTTCGACAATCCTGGCGTCTCCGCGTCGCATTATCACACGACGGCGATGGGTCTCTATGCGTGGGTGACGAAAGAGAAGTTCCGCGCCTGCATGAAGAGCTTCGGAAAGGGTGAGTACAACGGAATTCGCCACCTGGCACCGCATGTGATGATGAAACTGGATGACGGGTTCGTGATGCCGAACGGTGTTCTCCATTCACCGACGAACCTTTGCACGCACGAACTGCATGTCACGATGGATGAGCACTTCCTGGCCGAGGACCTTACGCTGGACGGACGCATTGGCGCAAAGGATGCGTTTTACGCTTGCCGCGAAGTGGATTATCCCAAGGCCCGACACGAGGACTGGGATTACCTGGTTGAAAAGTTCGACTTTGCCGCCAATCAAGACCCGGAATTCGTCTTGAAGAATGCGCGGCCCGCCATCGCGGCCGAGGAATTTCAAGGGCATGGTGTCGATGCCAAGTGGATCATTTACGGGGATTTCCTCGGCGACCAGAAGTGCTCGATTCTTCGGCTGACCTTGCAGCCGGGTGCCAAGACGACTTTTCGCCCGGAGTGCCCTACGATGTTCCACACGAACGGCGGAAGCGGGCGCGTCGGAAAGCTCGGCGTGAAATATCACCAGAATATGATTTTGGGCGAGATTTACCCTGAGATCGGATTCATCACGCAGGCGGCGCTGTCGAACGGCGGTGTGGAAATCACGAACACCGGAACTGAGCCATTCGTGTTGACCTTTGACTTCCCGCAGCACGCGCATACAAAGACGCCCGGCGTTGCCGCTGCAAAGTAATCGCACGATATCGCGCGTTTGAAAACAGGACTGCCTCATGGGTCATATCGACCGAGGCAGTCCGATCAATACGCTCCTTGCCCGGATTCAGATTCCGGCAACATGGGTGACGATCAACTTGGGAGTGCGTGAACACTCGTCATGAACGACTTCTTCCAGTCGCCAAATGACGAGTGCTGCATTGGTTCAAATCCCGCCGCCCGATTCATGTTGCGTTGGCATTGCATTCACGTAGTAACGGCGGGCGGTGACAGGCGTCGCGAACTTGGGATTCATGCCCAAACATCCCAAACGGGCACTGCGGATCACAGAATGTCCACATCGGCTTACCCCATGAACTGGCGCGAACGGATCACAGGCGTCTACGAAGGTCGGCGACAACAACCTGGATTGGCTGGCAAGCCGGAGTTCTACCCAGCCGCTTCGGCTCAAGAGATCTCCGACACGGAAGTCGAGCTTAACGCTAAGTTGCCGGGGTCCTTTCGATCGCTCCTTTTGGAGACGAATGGCGTCATGGACATGTTGGCAATTGACGGGGGCGATTGGTTTAAGTCGATGTGGCTATTTTGGAATATCGACGAAATCGTAAAGCAGAACCGCTATAGTCGTGCGGCGACTGAAAAACGCACCTTTGAGCGAGATTTTACAACTTTGGTCTTCTTCGCGGGCGCGGGGACTGACGGTATCCTGTTTGCATTCCCAGTGGAAGATGGGTTTTGTTCGCCGCGTGTAATGGTTTGGCATCCCATCATGAACGAGTTGGAGGAAATCGCGCCTTCCCTGGAAGACTTCCTTCGCGGTTGGCTGACGAATACGATTTCTGTTTGAATACGGTCGCTGCAAAGCCAGCCCCCATCAAGTCCTGGCACTTGGCCCGACAGAATTGCATCGACTTTCAGTTCGACAACTCACCGGCCGCTGCGGCAGACGTGCTTATCGGTACGGTCGGGGCTAGAGGGGACATTCCGGTTTCACCTTGGGGCAAACCAAAAAATGGTTGCCTCTTTGGGAAACTTGGAATGCCCCCTTTAGTCATCTAACCCGATCCCCTTTTAAATTTTTTAGTTAATCCAGATCGGCGTAACACCGAAATCTCCGTGGACATCCATCGGACGCAACGCAGCAACTATCCCCTGGCTTGGGCGGGAATTTCCCCTCAATCCGCTTGACTGGGCCCACACATAGCCATATCGTAAGCCGCGTTAAGCCCTGTGCCAGCCAGCCAAACGGGGATTTCTGTAGAAAAATAAGTTACCTCTGTGCGTACTAACGATGCCACTACCGTCACTTAAACAAACTCTATACGCGTTCGACAACTTGAAATCGAGCAGCGATTCAGAGGTTGCTGACTGTTTGATCTCACTTTTACGAGCTTCGTACAATAAACAGCAGCAGGCAGCGTTCGACAAACTCGCTGACAAGTATTGTGATGCCATAGATGGCAACGACCTTCAACAAGATGTTGTCTGTGCATTACCTCATCTGGTTGGTTTCGATGCCAGCGGGCTGATTCCTGAATTGCTTGGCTACTTTAGGAGCGACTGCCAATTTTATGAACTTGCTCATGCCATAATTTTGCTAGTGTTTCCGAGAAAGAGATCCGCGGTCGCGCTCGACACACTGAATGACTTACAAAAGACCGTACTGACTGAAATTGCTGGAAGCGACCCGATCTGGAGGAGCGATGGAGACTTCGTAACACTCCTCAAGCGTCATGGGCTGCCAATCACTCAATCGAAAACTCGACAACTCTTGAATGGTACATTGAAACATAGGTAACCAGGCGTTGAACACGGAGCCGCGGATCGGGCGACTTTGAAATGGAAAATTTACTTGTCGCAGACCGGTCAAGGCCTTCGTTCGGGCTCAGGAATCCATGCAATCCTCGCAACAAATCTCCTTGGAGCAGCTCAACGAGATCGTGGCGGCGGTCTTCGCGCAGGGGCCCGTGGTCGTCCGGCAGGCGTATTCCAACTTTGGTTGCGCCACTATAGAATTTGCGGATGCCGACGCATTGCTCGACGATTTGCATTACGAACCGGGAATCGGGGACTTGTTTCGACAATACACCCTCTACTACCCCGAGGCGAAAGGCCATACTCACGAACGACGGGTTGATCTGAAGCCGGAAGCGTGCAACGGCCACACCTTCCGATTTTGTCAAGAAGGATGGGGACTGATCCAGTTGCAATGCGACTTCCGGAAACACCCGATGGTTGAGTGCCGGGTGGCTGTTAATTCGGCGATCCGTGCTTCGAATTGGAGCGACACTTTTCCTGACTTTCAAAGCCCACATGCATGGGATTGGACGGTTGTTGAAAAGAAGGCCGGACGGTTAGTCCGGCTGTTTCGGAAGATGGGCAAGGCTGGCCGAACAAAGCCGTGAACCGGAGCGGCCGACAACGTTGGTTTTGAAATCAAAGTCTTTCGGTCACCGCCCGGTTGCGGCAGTCGTTAGGGGGCTACAGCGAATGGCTTTCCACACCGCCAACTATGATACCTATGTCGTTCTCGGCCGCCCTGATGCCGCGCCGCTCTGGCGTTGGAAGGTCTGGCAACGGCTGTGGCCGACGATCGACCCGTTGATTCAAGCTGCGCGTGGCAACCCGGCGGTGCGCTCGACCCAATTCCTGCCGAAGCTGGCACGCGAGGTCAAGTTTGGGCGGCTCGGCTGGAAGGATGCTGATCACCAAAAATGGTGCCACGGCTCCCCGGCGAACAAGGATGTATCCAAATCGTGGAAATTCTTTAATTTGGAAGTGTGGGCACCGGCGTGGACGGAGTGCGAACGCGAGGACCTTGCTCCCGATGTATTTCTGTCGATCGTGAACGAGTCTTTCGCTTGTGGTTCCCGCAAAAGCCTCTCGTTCAATCCGGTTGTGGTCTTTGCGTTCGTCTCGGAATTGGCTCGGAAGCAACCGTCAAAGGTCAGCGCGGTTGTGTCAGCCTTGCGCGAACTGACATCAGCAAAGCTCATCGGCTACAAACGCCGTCCGTGGGGCAAGCCGTGTGGATCGGATGGCTTCACGAATTCCATCCAGGATTTAACCTTGAGCGGCCTGTTCAAACCGGGTCCGCGCCATGGAGGCGAATTCGGTTTTCACCTTTTAGCAGATAAGTGGAAAACGCTACCGCCCGCGGATACCGCCCCCTAATAAGGCGGTCCACCCGAGCGGCGGATCGGGCGGATTCTGAAATCAACTGTTCTTGGCCGCCGCCAGGTTACCTTGGTCGTTCTGCCTCTGAAACAATGCCATGACCTCTGAACTCGAATCTTGGGAACGGGAGCATCTGGTCGCTGGTGGCGGCGATCCGATGTTGTTCTATGTCGTTTACGGCGAGATCAATTTGTCCGCTCCATTGTCGCGGACTAAATACCGCACCAATGGCGCGCCTGACGGCATCAAGGTTATGTCGTATGGCCCGGACAAGCGCCCTGAGGTGCCCGGAAGCTTCCGCGAGGGATACCCCTGGAACGAATTCGTCGCCGATAATCCCAAACTCGCTGCAATCGTGGAACAATCCCGGCATTGCGTGGTCTTGCGTGGCACACCGATCGATTCATCGACGCTGGATTATTTACGCGACACGGTCGGCCTAATTACTTATTTGATCCATCACGGCGGATGTGCGATCTACGATCCGTTCATGTTCCGCTGGTGGCAACCTTCGGATTGGAAACAACAGGTTTTTGATCCTGCTGCCCCAGTTCCCGGTCATCACACGGTGATCCTCGTCTCGGAAGAACCCGATTCCTCCTTGAAGTGGTACCATACTCGCGGCATGCGAAAGTTCGGCAGGCCGGATATCAGCGTCCACAATGTCCCAACCGAACTCGAAGACGGTGTCATTGATCTTTGCAATCGCTTGATCGAACTCCAAGCGTTCGGCCATGTTGTCCAGGATGGCCAACAAGTCAAAATGTCTTCGTTGCCATCCGGCGGCGTCATTCGGCATGCTGGCGATTTGGAGGATCCCGACTTCAACAACTTTCACCTGGATGTGAGCTGGCCAAAACCCGGCAGAACAAAGCGGTGAACCGAAGCCGCCGATCACGCGGGTTTTGAAACCATCGTCTTTTGACGGCAGCCCGGTTTCCGCTGCCGTTCGGCTGCGGAGTGCGTGGTGTATGGGAGTCTACTGGCTCAGGGCAGAGGAATCGGTGGCGGCAGTCATCGCGAGGTCCGAATCTCGGGGCGTGTACGATTGGCCGAGCTTGTCTATGCAAGCACTCAAGCCCGGCGAGCTGGCTGCTCTCTGGGACATCTTCGTTAGCGCCACCGGAGACGCCGGGGCCGCGACCGGGGACCTGCTGGCAAGCGATGAAACGCAAGGGACCTCCGTCGTCCGTGTCAGCCCGGAGTTCGTGCGCCGCCTGGCTGCCCTCACCGAGCACGAAATCAAACGGGCCGCGGAAATATGGGCGAATTCCGGAGGCATTGGGAGCGCTTCGCCGGATGCCGCAGTAGTTGTGCTGTGCGAGCTAGCCTCGTTCGCTGGTTCAGCCTGGGATGACGGCGGCTCGGTACTCCAAGTGGCAGACGAGCTCTAGAGGGGGCCCGATGTGGACATTCTGGTTTTCGATTTGGATGAACCTAAATAACATCCATTTATCTGGAATTCAGTTTGTCCCCTTTAACCAGCCCAGCACCACTGACAAATCAAGGCGGCTCGGCCTAATTTGCATAAGGAACCCCCCTACATGTTCGACATTGTCCAATCTCATGCCAAAGTCGTAGAGGTTTTGGCCGCTGGTGGCACTCTCGATGCCGGGATGGCTTTGCTGTTCGACTTTTGTGCCGAGCATGAGCCGTGGCGGGGTTGGAGTGCCTTGAGAAAACTTGATTTCTCAGACGACCAAACGCGTCTCCACAAATGGCTGAATGGACTGCTCACGGATGAACCGCCTCCGAAGGGCATCAATGCCTTTTGGTTCGGCTTGTTCAATCCCGTGGTTAAGGGCAGGACAACCTGTGGGATGTATTTTGCCGGTTCGAAAACATTCGACGCTGAAGACGACACTTTTGAGTGGGCCTGTAACCCAGCCTATTTCCCGGATGGCCGTTACGCCGATTCGCACATTCTGAACGAGATTTATCAGTCGGTTAGCAAAGCGAAGGGATGGATTTCAAACTACGGAGAATATGTTCTTTGCCTCGGTTTCGCTGGGCTTGTAGCAAAACATCTTGCCGCCACGATTGGTGCTACAGAATGGCTCGGTACATCACGATCACGCTCACTCGCCGTTGGCTTTGATTCCGGTGATGGTGTCCTTCTGGGGTCAGTTACAAAAGGTGGTTGGTTGCCGACAATGGCATAACGAGGCAGGTTCACCCGGATTACCTCGTGGGAATCGTAATTCTTTTAAACGACCGTTCCAATTTTTGTAACGGCGACTTTCACCGGCATTGGCGGCGTAAATGATCTGGGTGGTTTGTTCGGCTTATGCTTCTGCGGTGTGGGGCCAAGTGGAGGTGCAGGGCCAAAGGGAACATTGTGGTTTTCACATTCAACACCCATCAGCCTTAGGGTCGGCGAATTCGGCTACACCTCCCGTTTCAACAACGACGGCGGCCGCGATCACTGGGGCAGTTGCTTCTCCCTGGCCAGGGCAGGCGGTGGCATCCCTGGCGGCGTGGTCCACGGCGCCTCCGACAAGAACGCCGCCTTCCCCATGGAAGGCAAAGTCGAGGCCGACAACCTCATCGCCACCATCTTCCACTGCCTCGGCTATTCCCCCAACAGCAAAATCCGCGACAACTTCGACCGCCCCATCCCCATCAGCCGTATGAAGATAATACAGACTATCCTTTGATCCTGGGCCAAGGCCTTTCTTCCTGCCAAGCCTTTTAAGGTTCAAATCCCGGCGCCCATTCAGGCGTTGAAAAATCGCTGGCCCGTGTAATTTTCGACTGAAAAATAGAAAGGTCAGTCGTCGACGGACAAATATCCTCCTTGTATCATCAACCGAATCGTGTTCGAAAATCATCAGTTAGGCGTCACTCGCGCGGGTTGAATCATGAGTTGGACATGCCACACCTGCGGCGTCGAGCAATCCGATATTCCGCTGTGCTTCAGCATCGAGGCACCGTGGCGAGCACTTGTTCCTGTCAAAGAGTTCAACCGTAGGGTGGACCTTAACTCTGACCAATGTGTCATAGATGAGCAGCACTTTTTCATTCGCGGTCACATAGAGATTCCAATTCACGATTATCCAGAGCCTCTCGCCTTCTCGGTTTGGTCGTCGCTCAGCAAGAGCAGCTTTCTCCACATGTGCGAGCATTGGGAGGCCCTGGACCGCGCATCCAATCCGCCGTACTTCGGATGGCTTTGTAGCCCAATCGTATTTTATCCGAGCACCATTCACCTCAAACTTTCCGTGCAGTCGCGTCCAGCGGGACAAACTCCGTTGTTCACCGTCGAGCCAACACAGCATCCGCTTGCGCTAGACCAGCACAACGGAATCAGCATTGAACGATGGCACCAGATCGCACACCAACTTCTCCACGCATGACATTCGGTCTGCAATCAATCGCAAACGCCTAATCATGCGGTGCAGCGAAATTCACCGGCACATCCATTTGGCTGTTCCTGAGCCTGTGTCCCCAATCATGTTTCCACAGTCAGTACACTGAGCGTCCGCGGTTGCTCAGCATGCGGTTATTAAATCGGCTCTTGGGAAAGGAACCGCGTCAATCCTGCATCCCAATCGCTGATGCCAGCCAGAACAAGTTCAATGGACATCCTGTCACCCCGATTGTTTTGAAATGAATCCTTCGGCGAAGACTTCGAAGGGCATTTTCATTACTTGAGCAAGAATTACGT
>B570J29032_109958174_pt1 | contig 11755 bp, 10 predicted proteins | sample LakMenEpi16Nov12_FD_29032 | JGI IMG/M metagenome (IMG submission 29032)
ACATCAGTATTAAGCGAAATAACAATCCAAAGCTCATCAATTTCACCATTACAAGAGGCACTATCCCTTTGAACAGTGTGGATGTGTCTTACATGCCGAGTGATGGGATTGGCTACATAAAGATCAATTCGTTTGGGAGTACAACTTATGATGAATTCTTCGAGAGTTTGAAAAAGCTAAAAAGCCAGGGTTTAAAAAGCTTAATTCTAGATTTGCGAGGAAACCCAGGAGGATATTTGAATACAGCTATTATGATAGCGGATGAACTTTTGAGTGACAAAAAGCTAATTGTTTACACGGAAGGGAAATCATCTCCTAAAAAGCAAGAATTTGCGACAGCTGCTGGGAATTTCGAAAAAGGGAAATTAATTGTGATGGTCGATGAAGGATCGGCATCGGCGAGTGAAATTGTTGCTGGTGCAGTTCAGGATTGGGACAGAGGAATTATTGTTGGGAGAAGGTCTTTTGGAAAGGGCTTGGTTCAGGAGCAGGCTCTACTTGCCGATGGAGCCCGTTTAAGGCTCACCATAGCACGATATTACACACCAACAGGTCGATGCATCCAAAAGGCCTACGACAAAGGCCTAGAGGCGTACGAAAGCGATTTGAGCTATAGATATGTTCATGGGGAGTTAACGAGCTCTGACAGCATTAAAAATAAGAATAGCAAAGCATTTAAAACTCCATCGGGTAAAACTGTATATGGTGGGGGTGGTATAACGCCAGATATATTTGTTCCTATCGATACTGCAGATTATTCGTTATTCTACAGCAGAGCGGTTTCTGAGGGGCTATTAGCAGAATTTATCTACAAGTACTCCGATACGCATAAAAAAGAGTTACAAGCTTTTAAAACATTGGATAAGTTCATCGCTGAATTTAGTATATCAGACGCGACTTTCAATAATTTCATAAGCTTCACAGCCTCAAAAGGTGTTAAAGCTACTTATAAAGAGCTATTTAGGTCTAAATCGTCGATGAAAGTGCAGATGAAAGCTATGATTGCACGTCAGTACTTTAAAAATGAAGGTTATTATCGAGTAATGAAGGAGTTAGACTCGTCGTTAACAAAGTCAATCGCGTTACTCAGCGCAGAATAATGGAAATTTAGGGCAAAAAAAAAGCCTCGCAAATGGAGGCTTTAATTTCTTCTGGTGAAGATTACTTAGCAACTTCTTCTGTAGTAGCTGTAGTGTCAACAGTAGCTGAAGAATCAGCAGCCATTGAAGCAGCGTTAGAAATTGAGTCAGCTTGAGCAGCAGCGATTGAATCAGCCATAGCTTTTTCTTTAGCAGCTTTTTGCTCAGCACTTTCACCACATGCAACGAATCCAAAGATACCTGCAGTTAATAATAATACTAATACTTTTTTCATTTTGGTTATAAGATTTTAAAACGCAGCAAAGGTAAAATAAAAAACTCAATTCAAAACAATTATTTTCAAAAATTATTGAAAACCTTTATTTCTGTCTCATAAAGATGGTTATTGGCACCCCGGTAAAATCGAAGTTTTCTCTCAATTTGTTCTCTAAGTAGCGTTTGTACGGTTCTTTTACATATTGAGGAAGGTTGCAAAAAAATGCAAAAGCTGGAGATCTTCCTGGTATTTGAGTCACGAATTTTATCTTCACATATTTACCTTTCAAACTTGGTGGTGGGTAATTTTGAATTAGCTCCAACATTACATCATTTAATTTTGAAGTAGGGATGTGTTTCGTTTTATTCGTATAAACCTCATTTGCCACTTCTATAGCTTTCATTACCCTTTGCTTGGTTAACGCTGAGGTGAAAACGATAGGAACATCAACAAAAGGGGCTAATTTCTCACGAATTCGCTCTTCAAACTCTTTACTTGTTTTGGTGTCTTTCTCTACTAAATCCCATTTGTTCACTAAAACAACTACCCCTTTGTGGTTCTTTTCAATCAGTTTAAATATATTAATATCTTGAGATTCAATACCTTCTGTTGCATCAATCATTAAAATACAAACATCTGCTTTTTCAAGAGCTTTTATGGTACGCATTACCGAGTAGAACTCGATATTCTCACTAACCTTTGTTTTTTTACGTAATCCAGCTGTATCGATAAGCGTAAAATGATGCCCAAATTGATTGTATTCAATTTCGATAGAATCACGGGTGGTACCGGCAATTGGGGTAACGATATTTCTATCTTTTCCCAAAAGCGCATTGATGATCGACGACTTCCCTACGTTTGGGCGCCCTAAGAAGGCGTATGTAGGCAATGGATTAGGTTCTTCGAACTCTTCTTCGAAATGGGTTACCACTTCGTCTAAGAGCTCCCCAGTGCCACTTCCTGTAACTGATGAAATACAAAAAAGTTCACCTAACCCGAAAGAATAGAAAACGGAAGCCTCAGCGATAAGATTATTGTTATCCACTTTATTAGCAACAACGAACACTGGTTTCTTTGATTTACGAAGCATTGAAGCAATTTCATCATCTAAATCTGTGATTCCTGTTTTCACATCAACCATAAAAATAATCACACTTGCTTCTTCGATAGCAATAATTACTTGCTCACGAATAGCTGCTTCAAATTGATCTTCTGAATTGGCAACATATCCTCCTGTATCGATAATGGTAAATTTCTTACCAATCCACTCAGCAGTTTCATAATGTCTATCACGGGTTACTCCACTAAAATCATCAACAATGGCTTTACGACTTTCCGAAAGTCGGTTAAAAAGGGTCGATTTCCCTACGTTTGGTCGCCCTACTATGGCTACTATATTACTCATAATCTAATTTTGCGGTTACTATTGGTCGTAACCAAACCTTTTTAAATAATTCTTTTTGTTTCTCCAATCGCTTACCACCTTGACAAACAATTCAAGAAATACTTTTTTGCCAACAAACTCTTCAATAGAGAGACGGGATTGAGTTCCTGTCTTCTTAATTGATTCGCCACGATGACCTAAGATGATTGCTTTTTGTGATTCACGCTCAACAATAATTTCAGCTTGAATTTTTACAATATTAGGTTCATCTAGAAAAGAAGTAACAATAACTTCAGTACTATACGGAATTTCTTTTTGGTAGAACATCAAAATCTTCTCCCTAATCATCTCAGAGACGATAAATCGTTCAGTACGATCGGTATAAGTATCATCTTTGGGGTAATATGCTGGATGTTCTGGCAAATGATCAACGATGTATTTAAATATCTCACTTACTTGAAAATCATGTAAAGCAGAGGCTGCAAAAATAGCCACTGGGTTTAACGCTGTTTTCCAATATTCAATTTTAGCAGAAATTTCGTCTTGCTTGGCTTGGTCAACTTTGTTAATAATAACCACAACTGGAGATAAACAATGCTCTAGTGACTTCATCACCTCTTCTTCGTCGTGTTTTTCGTGTATATCAGTTACCAACAAAACAATATCGGCGTCGGTTAATGAACCATATACAGCACTCATCATCGATTCGTGTAAACCATACATTGGCTTTATAATACCAGGTGTATCCGAAAACACTACTTGATAGTCTTCCTCGTTTAAAATACCTAAGATTCTATGGCGCGTCGTTTGTGCCTTAGGAGTGATGATTGAGAGCTTCTCTCCTAACAAAGCGTTCAATAAAGTAGATTTACCAGCATTCGGCTTACCTATAATTGACACAAAACCAGCCTTATGACTCATAATATCGAAAATAATTTGGATTGCAAAGAAACGAATTATATCTTTGCAATCCAATTAAAAACGGCTTAGGCCAATTTTTAGTTGCGATAACAGTGCGGGATGGAGCAGTTGGTAGCTCGTCGGGCTCATAACCCGAAGGTCATAGGTTCGAGTCCTGTTCCCGCTACCTATTTTAATAGCTAATTTACCTTATGGTTGATTAGCTATTTTTGTTTGAGGCCTAGTAATAATTTAGTAGCGTTGGGCTCTTATCCGCCGAAGGCGGACATAGGTTCGAGTCCTGTTCCCGCTACCTATTTTAATAGCTAATTTACCTTATGGTTGATTAGCTATTTTTGTTTGAGGCCTACTTTTAAATATTTTAAATCAATTAACACATTAACATATTAACACATTAACATATTAATTCATAGCAATCAACTTGCCATTTTCGAGAACAGGAATTACCGAACATATATTCTGTTTCAAACAAAACTGAATATCATCTTCTATATTAAGTTCTTTTAATCGTTGGCTATGTGATGATTTATGTAAATATTGACGAAGATTGTCTTTTGCAAGCAGATACATATCCTCTGCAGCAATTGCAGCATCGCAATGATGAGTGAAATTAGTTTTCAATTTAGAAACTACTGCACCGGCAAATAAGGTGTCTTCTAAATTGAATTTATTTTTCCATCCAGAACACAGTAATAACACATCAGCAGTTTGACTGCTAATCCAATTACATACAGCATCTAAATTCAAAAAGGATCCTACAATTATTTTATCGGCAGATAATGCCTGTTGAATAGCGTGAGTACCATTCGTAGTAGTTAACACAATCTTTTGTCCTACTACTTTTTCTTTTGTATAACTAAATGGTGAATTACCGAAATCAAATCCTTCAACAACTTCTCCATTTCTCTCGGCTGCTAATAAATACCCCTTGCCTTCATAACTTTTGCATTCGTCGACACTGGCTACTGGAATAATTTCTAAAGCGCCGTTTTCGAATCCATAACAAATTGAAGAAGTTGCACGAAAAATATCGATCACCACAACTATTCTACCTTTTACAGTATAGTGGGGAATTAACGACGGACTTAAACAAACTTCAATCTCTCTACTCATCTTATCCTTTGTAAAATGGGTATTTCACCACTTTCGCTTTTATTTTTTGATCTCTAATTAATATATATATATCCGAATTCTCTTTCGCAAATGCTAAATCAATATAACCCATACCAATTGCTTTTTGTAGCGATGGTGATTGTGTTCCTGAAGTAACAATTCCAATTTCATTTCCTTGCTCATCTACAATTTTATAATCGTGACGAGGAATACCACGATCTATCATCTCAAATCCAACAAGCTTACGTTTTACTCCAGCTTCTTTTTGAGCCAATAAATTTTTAGAATTCGTGAACTCTTTACTGAATTTTGTTATCCAACCTAAACCTGCTTCAATTGGCGATGTAGTATCATTAATATCATTACCATATAAACAGAATCCCATTTCTAAACGCAATGTATCTCTAGCTCCTAAACCAATCGGCTTAATGCCAAATTCAGCACCTGCTTCGAAAATAGCATTCCAAATAACTTCTGCATTTTCGTTTTCAAAATAAATTTCAAATCCTCCTGCACCAGTATAACCTGTAGCAGAAACTAAAACATTTTCTACCCCAGCAAATACTCCTTTTTGAAATGAATAATATTCCATTTCAGAAAGATTTATATCTGTTAATTTTTGTAATGTTGCCGCTGCATTAGGACCTTGCACAGCTAGCAAAGAAGTTTTTTCAGAAATGTTATGCATCTCTACTCCTTTAGTATTGTATTTAGAAATCCAATCCCAATCTTTATCAATGTTCGACGCATTAACTACTAACATATAAGACTTATCATCCATTCGGTAAACTAATAAATCGTCCACAATACCACCATCTTCATTAGGTAAACAAGAGTATTGAACTTTACCATCTATTAATTTCGACGCGTCATTTGAACAAACTCGTTGAATTAGATCTAATACATTTTCGCCTTTCAGGATAAACTCACCCATGTGAGACACATCGAATACGCCTACAGCTTTACGAACTGCTTCGTGTTCAACATTAATACCGGCATATTGAACCGGCATATTATAACCTGCAAATGGAACCATTTTAGCTCCCAATTGAGTGTGTATTGCTGTTAGTGCTGTATTTTTCATATTGTTAGTAAAGGTGCAAAAGTACAAAAATATCTGTAGTTTTTTGGCGCTATATGTTTAGACTAAGTTGACTCGGCAATAAGGTAAAGCTCATTCTGTGATGTGGAGTTGCTCCGTATTCTGCAATGGCATCACGGTGCTCTTTAGTAGGGTAACCTTTATTTTTCAGCCACTTATACATCGGATATTCTTGATGCAATCTCTCCATGTATTCATCACGATATGTTTTCGCTAGGATAGAAGCCGCAGCAATTGACATGAACTTTGCATCTCCTTTTATTATACAATGATGTGGAATCTCTGGGTAAACCTTAAACCGGTTACCATCAATTAACAGTAACTCAGGCTTCATCTCTAATTGATCAATCGCTTTATGCATAGCAAGAAATGACGCATTTAGAATATTGATTTCATCAATTTCAGCAGCCGTACATATCCCAACTGCAAAAGCAATCGCCTCTTTCTCAATTATTTCACGCAAATAAAATCGATTTTTCTCCGATATCTGCTTTGAATCATTCAACATTTCATGTTGGAAGGTTTTTGGCAAAATAACCGCTGCTGCAAACACTGGGCCTGCTAAACATCCCCTGCCAGCTTCATCGCAGCCCGCTTCTACTAATTTATTTTGATAAGTAATCTGTAACATATTCCGGCTTCAAATTTAAAATTTATCTTTGTCAATTAACTATTTCTAATATGTCGAACGAATTTAAGTACAGAGAACTCCTTTATAATGATTATTTCAATAGCCAATCTGGACGAACATTCCATTTAGATATTGAAAAAAAATTAAGCACCGATAGTAATATTCTATCGAGAGAAATTCTACCTCTAATTCCTACCGATAAAAATAGTGCCCTATTGGATATGGGTTGTGGCTTCGGGTCATTAATCTATACCTTAAAGAAAAAGGGCTATACCAATTTAAAGGGTATAGACTTAAGTGAAGGCCAAGTAAAAGTAGCACATGAATTAGGTTTAACCGAAATCGAATTGCAAGATTTACTCCCTTACTTAAAGAATAACAAAAATAAATTTGATGTCATTACAGGGATAGATATCATTGAACATTTCAGTAAAGATGAATTAGTAGAAGTTCTTACTTGCGTTAAAGATGCGTTAAAACCTAATGGAACTGCCATCTTCAGAACTCCTAATTTAGATGCACCATTTGCAACATTATTTTCGAACGGCGATTTTACACATGAAAATTATATCAACTACTCATCAGCAAATCAATTGATGCTTTCAATGGGATTTAAAAATATTCAAGTGTTAAATTCCATAATGGAAACACAAGGATTTTTAAAAGAGCTATTCAGAAAATTAACATGGGCTGTGATGAAAACGTTTATTAAACTTTTGATATTCTCTACCGCTCGAACTACCAATGCTATGGTGTTTAGTCCGAACTTAATTATTAAAGTAACAAAACCTTAGTTAAGAATTTCTTTAATTTTTGTTTCTACTTCCATTTCAGAAATCAAATCCATGCAGGTGTTCTCTGGACGAACACAATGAACCTGATCGCAAGGATTGCAATCTAATACATGATGTAGATAAGTTGCGTTTATTCCCCATGGATAAAAGGTAGATGGCACTCCTGGCCCATATAAGCCTAGGCTTGGGCACTGACTAGCAGTTGCGATATGGAGTGGGCCACTCTCATTCCCTATAAATAATTTTGCTTTTGATGTTAAAGTTGCAAACTCACTCAATGTAAATTGACCAGCAACATTTAACGTATTAAAAGGAATTAATTCTCGAATTTTATCAATTGATTCTACGTCATTTACATCACCCGCGAAAACGATATCAAAATGATAATTCTCTTTCAAATACTTTGCAATATTGGCAAAGCGTTGAGGACTCCATTTGCGAAGTGGCCTTCGAGCTTCACAATGTAAAATAGCAAATTTAGATAATTTATTTTCTGTTATAAAATCATTAATCGCTGCAGTATCATGATCGTTATGGTAAATTTTTAATTTTATTTCTGCAGGAAATTTATCGAGTAATGGTTCAATGATTTCGAGGTTAGTCATCACCTCATGCTTTTGTCCACCATTGAATCTATTTTTCAATCGTACACTTGCACGATCTACACGGTAATAAGGCTGATGAGTAAGCGCATACCAATTCGATTCAAACGTTCCTCTCAAATCTACAATCAAATCATATTGCGAATCTAATTCAGACTTGCTCGTGATTATTGTTGTAATGTATGGATCGAAATGAACTAATGGATAGATAAATGATTTGCACCAAAGTGTTATTTCGGCATTGGGATATTCCTTTTTTAACAGCTCAAATACGTGAAGTGTATTCACCATATCGCCTATTTCGTCGAGCTTTATAATGAGAATTTTTCGGTAATCTTTCCCTTTAGGATCTTTCCATTTATTTATCCATTTAGAACAAACTACACTGCTGGCATAAATAAAATCTTCCTTCTTCATTTAAAATAATTCTTTGGAAATGTATAATTACAAAATTAATTTAATTTATTTGTGTAGAATAGGTCATGCAAAGAAAATTCTTACTAAATCTTCTACTCATCATTTTTATCAATTTACTGATAAAACCACTCTATATTTTTGGAGTAGAGCTGCATGTTCAGAATTTACTGGGTTCTAATAGCTACGGTTTATACTATTCCTTATTTAACTTAAGTTTCATATTAAGCATTATAGTAGATCCAGGTATTACCAACTACAACAACAGGCATATTGCTCAAAATGAGCACCTTTTGAGTACATCCTTCTCTAAAATCACTACAACAAAAATTTGGTTATCAGGTATCTATATAGTAGCTATTACTCTTTATGCCTTAGCCATCGGTTTTAATGGATATGAATGGCAATTGTGTGGACTATTAGTTCTTGGCCAAATATTCAATTCATTTACTCTTTACAATCGCTCCAATTTAGCAGGCCTTCATCATTTTAAAACCGACACATTTATTTCCATACTCGATAAGCTTATTATGATAGGGATTTGTGCTCCTATCCTATTTTTCAATGTGTTTACGGAGCAATTTGATATTCGAATGTTCATACTGTTTCAAACCATTTCATTTGGAGGCTCTGCTTTGATTTCATTTTATTTCGTAAAGAAACACACTGCCCACTTTAGCTTAAGTGTTAACCGTTCAGATTTTAAGGAGATTTTAAAAAACAGTTACCCATACGCTATTCTAGCTAGCTTAATGCTTATTTACACGAAATCAGATACGGTATTAATTAAAGAATTACACCCTAATGGGAATGAAGAGGTAGGGATTTACGCTGCCGCCTATCGCTTAATAGATGCCTTAAATATGATAGCTGTGCTGTTTTCGGGATTACTGTACCCTATTTTTTCTAGAATGATTAAAGAAAAGCAAGCACTCGCTGGACTAGTAAAAACGGCATTCTCCATTTTAGTTTTACCCGCTATAGTTTTTGCATTATTTGCATCAATGAATGCAAACCCAATCATGTTATTTCTTAGTAAGAATCATGCACTAGAATCAGCAGAAGTATTTAGAATTATCATTTTCACCTTCATTTTTATTTGTGTTGGTTACGTATACGGCACTTTACTCACTGCTAACGGGAACATAAAATTGCTTAATAAAATAGCCCTCATAGGTGTTTGTATAAATTTAATATTAAACATCATTTTCATCCCAAAATATGGAGCACTTGCCTCTGCATACATTGCAGTTTTAACTTATGGTTTTGTAACTACTTGTCAGTTAGTGTTTTCATTTAAAACCTTCCAATTCAAATTGAAACTAGTCAACTTTATTCAAATTATAATATCGAGCATTTGTATTGCTCTACTTTATTACTTCATTGATAGAATCGACATCAATTGGGTGTGGAAATTAAGCTTAGGAATGGGGCTTTCTATACTAATTTTATGGTTTAGCCGTTTATTGCCTTTCAGAGAGCTAACCTTATTGATTAAAGAGGATAAATTAGTTTAAATATTAATTTTACCTTTGCGAAAAAACAACCTAACATAAATGCACAGCGAAAACGAATCTAATTACTCATTTAACGTATTCTACTTTGTTAAATTAGTGTGGAAGTCGAAAGTAAAAATACTGATTGCTAGTATCTTAGCAGGAATTTTAACTTTCGTTTTTACCGGTCCAAAATTCATTACTCCATTATACAAAGCGAATGTAATTTTCTATCCCACTTCAAATGTGAACTTATCATCATCTATTTTAACGGAGCCAGGTACACAAGGGTTCGGAATTTTAGAATTTGGTAATGATGAAGACGGAGAGCAATTATTACAGATTCTCAAATCTGATGAAATGCGCAATAATGTAATTATGCATTTCAATTTAGCTAGCCATTATGGTATGGATACCACACAAAAGGTATCGATGTTAGGCATGAGGAATTTGTTCAATAATAACATTGAGATAAAACAAACAGAATTTAAAGCAATTGAAATCATTGTATTTGATAGTAAACCCGAATTAGCTGCAGAAATGGCTAATTACATTGCTAATTATGCTGACGATCAGAAAAACGAAATCCAAAAGTCGAAATCTAGAAAAGCATTAGAAATAGTTCAGATTGAATATGCTCGTCAAGTGAAAACTATGGATTCTATTAATGCCATTTTATTGCATTTGCGAAATATTGGAATCTATGATTACTTCGGACAATCAAGTGATATTAACGAAGCGTTAACCTTAAACACAATTCGCTTAGATCAGGAAGAAGCTCAATTAAAAGTGTATGAGAAATTTAAAGATAAATTACCAGATACTTTGTTAATTAAAAGTAGAGCAAGGGTGGAAGGATATCGTGCAGCTATCAAGTCTCTTAAACCATCAATGGAACAAGTTCGTATAAATGGTGGAGACTACATTAATTCTGTAAACAACCTAGAAGTTGAGCGCAAAAAAACGATGGGCTTAAAATCGAGGTACGAAACAGTTAAGATGGAAACTGAAAATGCATTGCCTCAAAAATTTGTTATCAATGCTGCAGACGTACCAGAGATTGCATCTACACCAAGAAGAGGATTGAGCGCTGCAATTGTTGCTTTATCAACTTTAATCTTTGCTATCCTTATAGTGTTTTTAATAGATGCATTTCCTAGCATAAGAAGTAAATTATCTTGAATAAATTAAAAAGCATCGGAAGAAACGAATATCTTTTCTTTTCTATTGCCATACTGATATTCATTTTAGCCAATATAGTAGGGTATTGGAAGGGAATTCCTTTTATCGCACTTATCCCCATAGTACTTGCTTTTTTTGCAGCTACAATTTATGACTATCGGTTAATTTTCTTTTCACTATTAGTTTTCTTATCGGTATCCATAGATATGAGCATTGGCCCATTATCTTTATCGGTACCAACCGAGCCTCTGTTAATGTTAGGCACAGCTATTTGGTTAGTTTTATTGCTTAACAAACGAAGCAATATTGCTTCCTATATTAACAATCCACTTGTTGTACTTCTACTTCTACAACTATTATTATTTACATTTAATATCTTCATCTCAAAAGAGCCTACTCTTTCTTTAAAATATTTGCTTTCTAAACTTTGGTTTTTTGGAGGATTTGTGTTCTTCCCAATTTTAATATTGAAAGATGAGAAAAGTTATAAGGCTGCATTCTGGAGTTTCTTCATCCCTTTAATGTTATCGGTATTGTACACCGTAATTAACCATGCTAAAACTGGATTTAGTTTTGATGAAGTAAACCAATCGGCAAGGCCCTTGTATGCGAACCACGTTATATATGCATGTACTCTAGGATTGATCTTTCCTTTTGCTGTAGCAGCTTTAGGATGGTACAAAGAGCAACCCAAAATTAGGTTAGTGCTTTACACTAGTATTCTAATTTTAATTTTCGCAATTATTACATCTTACACCCG
>B570J29032_109958168_pt1 | contig 11744 bp, 12 predicted proteins | sample LakMenEpi16Nov12_FD_29032 | JGI IMG/M metagenome (IMG submission 29032)
TCGAGAATCAGACATGGCAACCTCCAGGGTTTCGAGAAAACCTCTGAGGATACCAGCAACCAACTTCATGCCCCCGCCGAACGCTTACGAAGTTTCACAGGAGCAGCCGATGAGCTTCTGGATGGACAAAAAGCTGGAATACTCGAAATCGCTCTTGGAGCACCTTACCAAAGCCGATTTTGAAGAGCTGGAAAAGGAGGCCTATCAAATGCGAAAATTGGGGCGCATCGAAGGCTTTGTGCGCCGCCGCAGTGATGATTATCGAGTGCAACTGCGAACTTTCGAAATGGCCACCACTGAACTCGTGCGACATGCCCGGCGTCGTAACATCGAAGGTGCCAATCTGGCCTTTAATCAATTGACTTCCAGTTGCGTCGCCTGCCACGTATTACTTCGCGAAGGTGTTGAGTAAATAACGCTTGATCGGCGCTAGTCATGGATTTGGAAGAGTCGTTTGAGAGCGTCCAGCAACGAGGCATGGTGCGTGCTGTCGGCGTTATCACGGAGTGATTGCAAGGGTGGATGCAGAATTTTGTTGACCAGTCGATCAAAGGCATAGCTGAGTTCTTGCTGGATGTGCGGATCTAATTGGTGAACGCTCAGTTTATCCAGGAGTCGCTTGAGTTCTTCCTGCTTGATGCTGTCGGCTTGATCTCGTAATTTCTTGATCGTCGGACCGCTGCCGGCATGTCGGCTCTCTTGCAAAAATCGCTGCGTCTCTTGCTGGATGATTTGCATGGCTTGAGGCCATTCTGCTTGACGGGCTTCTCTGTTGCGATCACAAACCTGTTGCAGGTCATCCACCGAGTAGAGATAGGTATCCGGCAGATCAGCAATCTGTGGATCGAAATCTCGCGGAACGGCCAAATCCAGGATCAGTACGGCATGATTACGACTGGCGCGAATCTGTTTGAATCGACTTAATGAGACGATCACTTCTGGCGAACTGGTCGTGGACACCACCAAATCGGCTTCGGCCAGATGTAGGTCCAGCAATTCCCAGGCGTGCGACTTGATTGCGTACTGCTGTGCCACCTCCTTGGCTCGTCCGCTGGAGCGGTTGACGATGCTCAGGTTCTTGGCTCCCTCGGCCTGGAGATATCGCAGCGTTTCCATGCCCATTTCGCCCGCTCCGATCAACAAAATTTTCTTGTCGTCAAAGCTTTCAAAAAATTCTGTGGCGATCTCGCTGACAGCCACGCTGGGGACGCTGATTCTGCGGCGATGAATGGTTGTCTCGTTGGCAATGCGACGGGCTACCGCTGTGGCCCGTTGGAAAATGCGGTGCATCAGTGTGCCCGCTGTATCAAACTGGCAGGCCCAATCGTAGGCCGTTCGCACCTGGGCTTGGATCTGAGCTTCGCCCAGGATCATGCTGTCCAAACTGGCCGCAACTTTGAATAGATGTTCAATGACCTGAGCATCGCTTAACAGGTTGACCTGTGGCTGCACCTGGGCCATCGATAGCTGGTGAAACTGGGCCACATATTGCACAAGTTGCGGTTGGCTGGCAAGTTGATCTCGCTGCTCAGCGGCACAGTACAACTCCACTCGATTGCAGGTACTCAGCAATACGGCTTCCATCTCGGGAAACTGCTGTAGCAACTCTTGTAAAAACTGTTTCGCTTGCGCTTGCGAGAAGCTGAGTCGTTCGCGCAGCTCGATCGGCGTATGATGATGACTCCAACCCACTAGGCTCCAGTGCATGGGCTACTTGCCTCCCCCAACAACCGGACGCTGGATGTCGGTGGATGTTTGGGCTGACGGTTTCTGCTCGGCAGCCTTGTTCTGTTCTTGATCCGCTTGGCCGTGTGAGGCCAAAAATACGAGCAGCAGGACGACTGACAGAAAGACGAAGTTGGCAATGCTCAAATAAGCGCTACGACGACCACCCAGGGAACCTTTCGAGCTGTATTCCAGGATGGCTGCTACCGCTACCCAAATAAATAATGCAAAACTGACCAACACTCCACTGCTCAGCCAGTCAACACGCCCCTGACGGCTGAGATTCAAAAAGACCCCCGACAGCAACCCGACCCCAAGTGCGACCACAGATACGAACAGATTCAAGCGATTCATGGATCGCAGGAACTCGAGGGCTGGCAGTTGAAACAACCGACCTGAGCGTTTCTTGCTCTTCAGGCGATAAGATTGCAGCAAGTACATGACACCAAATGCCAACCCCTGGCAGATAAACATCGTCCCCAGCAAAAGGCTGACACCATGAATCTGGCCCCAAAGATCGATGGCCGTTTGAGCGGCAAAAGGCTGGCTGTCCTTCATCGCGCTGGCTAGACCGATCAATGCCAGAATCATGGGCAGCAAGAAAAGGCCGATGCTTCTTTCCGGATTGCGAACGATCAAAATCGTACAAACCACTGCCATGCCCCATGCGCCCAGGACGATCCACTGAAACCAACTGCTGAGCATGCGAGTGGAGGGTTCGGACAGAAGTTCGTTGCCTAAAAAGATTGAGTGGGCAAGCAATCCAGCCAGCATGCCGAATACGGCAATGGCGTGTCGATAGCTAAACGGCCGGATAAAACGAAACAGCTCGATGATCCACACCGTCAAGTAGCTAAATAGAAAACAGGTCAGGGTGACTCCGGTCAGCAATCAATCTATCTCCCATGTATGAAAAAAAGAAGCCAGCGTCTTCACCTGCGCTGGCTTCCTTCCAGTTGCCATTTTACGACTGTAGCCGATCAACGGTCCGACACTTTTTGACGGCGGCTAACCGGGATTACTCCCAATCATCATCTTCGTCCTCTTCATCGTCGTCATCCCAGTCGTCTTCGTCATCGTCCCAATCGTCATCTTCTTCGTCGTCTGATTCTTCTTCTTCCTCTGACTCTTCATCGTCTACTTCTTCCCATTCCTCTTCTTCGTCGTCTAGATCATCGGCGTCTTCGTCTTCTGAATCTTCTTCGTCTGAGTCTTCCAGTTCTTCTTCATCCTCCCAATCATCCAGATCTTCGTCGTCGTCGTCCATGTCATCTTCATCATCGTCGTCGAAGTCATCATCGTCGTCATCTATGGCTGACAGCGGCATTACAGCAGCAGTTGCACCGAGCAATAGTTCGTCCAGTTCTTGGTCACCTTTGAGTTTCGTTATTGTGTTTGTTCTTTTCACTTTAGACTCCTTAACTTCCGTTTCTGCTGCGAGATCTTCAGATGACAATTCGTTGGGCAAAACAGGTTGATCCCATTCTACCCGGGGTAAGCGATCGGCAGATCGCAATCCAAACATTTGCAAAAATCGTTGGGTTGTCTCGTAAAGGTAGGGCCTTCCCAATTCTTCACTGCGACCACCTATGCGGATCAAATCCATTTCCATGAGCTGCTTTAGCTGCTCACTGCAACCAACCCCACGAATGGCCTCTATATCGGCTCGAAGCACCGGCTGTCGATAGGCGACTACGGCCAAAGTTTCTAAAGCCGATCGCCCCAGCCGAACCTCGCCCGGGATATAAGCCAGCTTACGCAACCATGGAGCAAACTGTGACCGAGTCAGGATGGCAAGGCCACCGGCTACCTCCTCGACTCGGTAAGGTTTTCCTTGTTTGTCATAAAGTTGGTTCAGTTGGCGGATTAGTGTACGTACTTCTGTGGCGTCCGCCAAGTCTGCTAAGGCGGTTGCGCGACGACTAGTTATCCCTTGAGGAGACAAAAATAAAACTGCCTCCAGGCGCCTGAGTCGTTGCTGGACATCGATCGGTCCTGGTTGGTCCTTGGGAGTAGACTGGCTTGTGGGGGCGGCAGCCAGAAGCAAAAATTGCCGCTTTTGGGTACTATGACGTAGGACAACCCCTACTTTCGGGGATATAGAAATACTTCCATAGGGTCTTATTCCGTTTTGCATAGCCAACCTTCACTAAAAATTTGTTGGTGGGCAAGTACGATTTCTTGTTTAACTTGGTATAAGGAAAACAGGCGTCGGCTTCTTGAATACCAGTTTACCAATTGCGACCCAGTGCCGCACTACTGTTTTGGCTTTCACCCCTGACTATCAGGACAGCTTGGCTTGAGTAGCTCCAAGATTACAGTTCGACCAACTGCTCGTTCCGGGATTACCACTCGTTTTCTGGTTGTAATGTTGGTTTTGATTCTGGCCGCTATGGGTAGTGCTATTTTCTATGTTCGTGCTACTTGGGTGGAAGGCATCGAACTGAACCCGGTGACTTGGCAAGTCAGAAAATTTCAATTCCGCGCCGATCCGTTTACGAATATTCAGTGGACCGGGCTAAAGCACGATACAACTGTCTTTACTGTCGACCCAGGAATCCTCTCGAAATTGTCTTCCAAAGCTCGGCCCGACGCTCAACCTGACGCCCAGCGCTGGGATCTGGTCGAACTAAGAACGTATCGGCGATACGAGACCGGCGGTGCCCGAATTCTGGCGATGTTGTTGACCGATTATCGTTTTGGCTTCATGGTAAAGTCGGTTAGCCATTGGTCCGCCTGGAGTGCGGCTAATCCCCAAAAGTCGGCTGCTCTTTGGCCTGCTGTACAGCATTTGGCGGTTTTCAATGCTTATGCGGACATTCCATCGCTGATCGAGCTTGCTTTGATCCTGAAAGATGACCAGAACTTCTTGGATCAGTTAAATCAACAGATGCGACTGGTCCTTATACGACTAGGTGACAAGCATCTTCAAGAGACTGATTATGCTAGGGCACTCGCGACCGCTAGAACAGGCTTGAGCTACAGCCCGGAGGATTCCACGTTGCTAGCTATCGTCCAAGCGGCTGAAGCCAAACTAGAAGTTCCCAAGTAAATCCGGCCCGCTGCCCCGCTCTTTACCTACGTTGGCCCTCGCCGCGAATTCGAGGCCGCAAGGGAACGGGTCGCTCATGGCTGGTGTGGACTCCTGGGATTGCAATTGCTGGTGGGTGAGTGGCTTGCATTGGCTGTAGATCGGTTGGTTTGGTCGCGGCATGTGAGACCTGCGTTTGAAGATGCGGAATGCCGATCTGGTATCGATCTAGCACGACCTTGACATTGCCAATTAACGCTTCGCGAGCTGCCGAAAAACGATCTCGGTCGACCCACATTCGAATCGACCATTCTACCGCGTGCGTTCCCAAGTTGTTTAGCACAATCTGATAACCCCTGCCCTCTCCGGGAATGATCCAGGCCGACATAAGCTGTACACATTCGGTCAGTGCCTGACGAGTGGCATCTAAGCTTGAAGCGTATTCGACCCAAACGTTCACATCTACGCGACGATGCGCGTGAAAGCTAATATTCTCGATCGTGGTGCCAGCGATTGACGAATTAGGGAGAATCAGCCGGCGATTATCCGATGTATCCAAGGTCGTCGTAAAAATTTCTATCTCGTTCACTTTGCCGGAAACGCCGGCCACTACTACGGAGTCACCTACCTTGAAAGGGCGAAACACCAACAACAGAATACCTGCTGAAAAGTTGCTTAGGGTGCCTTGAAAGGCTAGCCCTATCGCAAAACCTGCTGTGGCTAAAATAGCCATGATTCCCGATACTTGGATGCCCAGCTTGGGCAATATCATCGTACCCGCTGTTATCAAGATTCCGTAGAAAACTGTCTTGCCAATGAATCTACCGAGGGTTTCGTCGATTTTAGAACAAAGAACTGTGGCTACTCGTTTGGAAATAAGCTTGGATACGAAGTAGGCGGCTAGCAGCGCTAGAATGCCTAGTATTGCTGGGATCAGCACCTTGCTCAATAAACCGATCAGCGCTTCGTTCCAGTTGGTGTTGCTTACTTGATCGTATAGGCGCGTGAGTTCTTGCGTTATGGTATCGGTTGTATGAGAACCAGGCTGACCACTGGCTTGATCGTTCATCTGGTACACTCCCTTGCAGTTACTAACGTGTCAACGCTTTGGTGACTGCAAAGAATAGTAGCTAGACCGCTACCAGTGAAATGCCAAAAAAATCGCTAAGCTGTCGGCGATAATTAGTTTTTCCACCAGATTCAGGGTTGCTAGCAATTTCGGTTGGGTCTTGATTGCTTGCAACCCTGGTGACTCTGACTGGGTAGAAAATGCCAACGACTGTGAAGCGCCGACTACATGGCTTGCTTTTCCACATCTAACACCTGGAGATCATTCAGGTCAATTGTCAAAGTGGCAGCCCGGCTAAGTGGCACGAGTTTTGGCTGGTTGTTCTGCTCAGCCGACTTTAGCTCGCCACGATAGATCTTTACATCTGCTGGAGCTTCGATACCTACCGTCACTCGATTGCCCGAGATTCTTGATACTACCAAAGTGATGTTATCACCGATGACCAGCTTTTCACCCTCTTTGCGACTCAAAACTAACATTTCTTTTTCCTCCTTGTAGGATTCCTGTGTTACAACCCAATACTATTTCCAACCAATCCCTGTTCGCTTGGATGTCGACTTTTTGATTGAATCGCTGACATACTACGCTTAACTTCGAGACATGGCTCGACAGCTTACTGTTCATGTCTGACAAGCGGGAATCTGTGGTAAGATTCGCAACTAGTGTGCCAAACTTGAATCTTTTTTTCGATGATGTCGCTTATTTCACAAAAATTTGTCGTCCGCGCTACTTAGATCCCTGTGAGACCCGTTCCTTGTGGTCTTCCTCGACCGATCAGCTTTATTTGAACCAAATTCTGATAGCATCTGCTAGGTTTGCTATCAATATTCGTTTGCTATCAAAATACGCTGTTTGGTGTCAAGGCTTATCCAACATGAGAATGAAATCTCAACCTGCTACACTTCCGCCCGCCTAATCGTTGTGCGTCGGCTAATGTATTAGGCGCTATTACCTGGACACCTTTGGTCCAAGCCCGAAGACTGATGAAAAAAATTTTCGGGTGGTTCTTATTAGTGGGAGCCGAAGGTCAAACCTTACAGTCGAGCAGCGCGATTTTCTTAATTTTTCTGGATTTAGTCTTTCTTTTGCTAGCACTGCGATCCTTTGACTCACCTTTTTGTGCCTCTTCGATGCTTTGAAAACCGCCTGACCGCTGTCCACAAGAACTACCGATTATGCGGAGTATAGCGATTAGCTTGGGGGTTTTGTGGGTTTTGTCCTGACTAACTATCTTGTTTTGCTTCGAATCTCCGACCTGATGATTAGCCATCTGCCATAGTTGTTTACTGAATATTCCGAGCATTCTGACTGGGAAGGTCGGTCGACATGACTGCTAACACGTTAGAGATCGCCAGTCCTAAAACCTGGAGAGTCTTAGAAACTACAACGAACCAAGCTGCGACTAGCTTGTTGGTACGTGGATTGTCTAGCCCATCGGATGCGGTAAGACGTGGCTGCCTGAATAGTTTGATCGCTAGGAAGGACCCCGAGGGTTTTCGGCAGCTATTATTGAACTGGGATCAGTACGATAGTGCTGACATCGACTTGCTGCGCTCTAATGCTAGATGTTTTGTGAACGCAGCCCGATCGCTGTTGGCCAGCGACGAAATTCGTGACAAAAAATTCGCTTTGGCTGCCATCACTGAACTGGACATCACCGATTCCATCGACATCTTGATGGAGTATGTGTTGAGCCGTCATCATCCGCTGCATGACGCGGCCTGTTATTGTCTGTTATCAATTAGCCAACGCCTGGGCCGCGACAGCCGTGTTGCTGGCCACATGGACTCTCCTTTACGACTAACTTTGATCAAGAAACTACATGGGGAGTTGCTGCGTCATTGCGAAATATCTGTTGTGGTGAAAGCTTGGTTGACTGCCGTTCATTGGGATGATGGCGCTCAACGTGGCCTTCTACTGGACCCTAGTCAGTCGGCTTATCTGAGGATGATTTCCGAACTGGCGACCAGCTACGAACCGGCTGCCCTTCAACTGCTGGCGGGCTATTTTTGGCGGCCTTCGACTCCTCCTAGCTTACAGACGCTGATACACGAACATTCCAATCCCGAGTTGTTCATAGAAATGGCCAAGTTGGTCACCGACGAGCAACTGGATAGCCTGTTATGCCAACTGCAGTTGTCTGCTCCACTGGCTTGTCTAAAGAACTTTGATTGGTCATCGATCCAGGTAGAACGATCCGTAGAACGACGGTTGATGTTGATGTATGCAGCTTCGGGTCATGATTTATCCTGGACCTTGTCGACCAGCGTAAAATCAGCCAAGGGCGGTAATTTGGAGTCTCGCAAACTGTCAGCGGATCTGCTGGTTTGGTGCAAACGGCCCTCCTTGGAACATTTGATTCAATTACTGCAAGCTGATTCTTTCCTGCCAACAGACCAGCAAATCTTAATCCTCGCCCTCAACGATGTGGTCTCCTGGCTTCACGGTCCGTCAACCGTACTGCGATCGGCCGTAGCTGAATTTCTTCAGGACTTCACGTTGGATAATCTTTTTTCTCATGTTGGTCATTGGCCGGCCAGGCTGTGCCGAATCATGGCACAATGGATTAAGAAGTTGAAGCCGCCTTTGGCCGAGACATTATCAGAGTACTTAAACAATCCGGCACCAAAGAATCGCATAGCCGCTTTGCAAGTGGTCGAGTGGATGGAGTGTGCAGATATCGTTGATGGCAAGTTGTTGGAAATGCTCCACGATCCTCGGCTGGAGGTGCGTGTGCAAGTTATCGACACTCTGAGCGCGCTCCATGACAGCTCTTTGGAAGGCTTGCTGCCCGTTTTACGTCAAGACGCTAATACCGACATCGTCGATGCGGCCAACCGTGCACAACGACGATTCGATCGCCGAAAGCCTGCGCCTAGCGCCTCCTAACAGTTCGTTGAGTTCGTTTCTTTTTTCCGAGCCCTACTATCATGTTTCCAGTGAATTTTTCGTTGTTTGCTCAGCACCCTTTGACATCGATGAGTTCGGCTATTAGAGATAAGCCGGTCCTGGACTCGTCAGCTTTGGCCATGGTCGTAATTTCTCTGGGTGCTGTAGTCGCCGCGTTGGTCATTGCCTACCACTATTACCGTGTGCGAGAGAGCAAATTGTCAGGCAACCATCCGTTGTTGCTTTTTCGCGAACTATGTTCTGCTCATTCGATTGGTTGGTTTCAGCGGCGAGCTATGACGAAATTGGCTAAGGCTCTCAAGTTAACAGATGCTAGCCTATTGCTGCTGGATGCCCATATCTGGCCTGATCAAGCTCAATTACAGAAGTGCTTCAGCCAAAGAACTTACGAACAACTGAGCCAATGTCGCCGCCACATTTTTCAGCCTCTGCCGATTCTTACTCAACCGCCTTCTAATAATCCTGATCGCTAATTGAGCTGGCCTGCTGCCATGGTAGCAGATGATCCAATCCCTGAGTCAACCCGCTACCGTTCGTATTGCTAAGCGGCAGTCTGTCTCGCAAAGATTGCAGTGTCGTTTGAAGCTGGTGCATCTGCTGCACGACAAGACTTGCCCCCGCTTCGATTACTAAGGCTCCGTGTCTACTAAGGCTGGGTGCCATGTAGGCCAAAATTACCGTTGGCTGCTGACGGTGGTGCCGCCAGTCTGAGATCGTTGCACAGATTGGACCTAGCTGGTTGATTTGCCATACGGCCCAAACAGCCAAGCTGATGGGTTGCTTGGGTATCACGCCTACTTGGCTGGGGATCTGCTGAACTGTAAATGAATGTTCCTTGGACCATTGATCCAATTGTGACTTGACCAACGCTGTTACCAAGCATTGTGTGTCATGACTAACCCAGGTCAGTTGTTGGCGGCAGCTGAGTACTGGTCTGGCGGCTTGAGTGTGATCAATTGGCGGCTGATGGTTGGTTTTGCTCATCCATATCTCGAATGTATTTTCGCAGCCTTTCTAGTTCGTCAGTCGTGTCTTTCAAGCGAATCATATTCTGCACTCGTTTGATCAATTCAACTCGATTGACTGGCTTGGACAAGAAGTCATCGGTACCAGCCTTGACACCCCGTTCGATGTCGCCCAGTTCATTAAGTGCTGTGACCATCAGGATCATGATCCGAGATGTTTCTGGGTCACGTTTAAGCTGTTCACAAACTTCAAAGCCGCTTCGTTTGGGCATCATCACATCCAGCAGCAACAGATCTGGTTGAAAAGATTTGACTTTCGACAACGTCTCTTCACCATCAAGGGCTAGGGCTATTTCGCAGTCGATCGAGCCTAAATAAGCTTCCAACAGCTCTCGATTGGCTGTGTTGTCATCTGCGATCAATATTCGTGCTGGTTTTTTCACTACCATTACCTCGGTCAAATTGTCTGTCAGTCTCGGTCGGCTGGTACCGGAAAATCTTGGCATAGTACCTTGATATCTTCCCGGATTTTGGCATGTAATGTCGAATCATCAGCCGATTTTAGCGCTTGACTGATCCATTGTCCGATTTGCTTCATTTCGGTAATTCCCATGCCCCGCGTTGTCAAAGCCGGAGTACCAATCCGTATCCCACTGGGGTCCATCGGCTTTCGCGTGTCAAAAGGGATCATGTTCATGTTGATCGTGATTCCACATCGATCCAATACTTCTTCTGCCAGCTTACCGCCCAAACCGATGCTGGTCACATCCACCAGCATCAAGTGGTTGTCGGTACCTCCGCTGATCAGTCTTAATCCACAGCTAAGCAGTTCGGCAGCTAGAGTTTTTGCATTCTCTATCACTGCACGACCGTAAGCTTGGAAGCTCTCTTGTTGTGCTTCGGCGAAACAAACCGCTTTCCCTGCTACCACGTGCATCAGCGGTCCACCCTGCAACCCTGGAAATACCGCGCTGTTGATCGATTTGATCAACGATTTCTTGCACAATACTAATCCTGATCGCGGACCTCGCAGAGTCTTGTGAGTTGTTGTTGTCACGTAATCAGCGACTGGTACCGGATTATCATGAACTCCTGCTGCTACCAATCCGGCGTAGTGGGCCATATCCACCATCAGCGGGGCACCGATCTCGGCGGCTATCTCCGCAAAACGCACGTGAGCTATCTCTCTTGGATAAGCACTGGCACCCGCGACGATCAGTTTCGGACGGTGCTTGCGTGCCAGGTCTGCTACCTGATCAAAATCGATCCGGTGATGAGTGCTATCCACTCCGTAGGGTACAAAGTTATACAGTTTGCCTGAAATGTTCAGTGCCATACCGTGCGTTAAGTGGCCACCTTGGGCTAGGTCCAGTCCCAAGACGGTATCACCTGGCTTCAAGCAGGCTACGTAAACGGCCGTGTTTGCCTGAGAGCCACTGTGTGGTTGCACATTGGCTGCCTGGGCACCAAACAACTGACAAGCCCGATCGATGGCTAATTGCTCGATCGTGTCCACATTTTCGCAGCCGCCGTAATACCTTCGGCCAGGGTATCCTTCAGCATATTTGTTGGTTAAGACGCTTCCTACCGCCTCCATCACCGCTCGCGATGTATAATTTTCGCTAGCTATCATTTCCAGTCCCGTGCGCTGTCTGTGGATTTCTGCTTCTATAGCGGTCCAGACTGCTGGATCTTGCTTAGGAAGAATTTTTTCACTGGCTACACTAGTTGACATCGGTCGCTTTCGTCTTTGGACTATCTAATGGTTGGACTTTCGTGGGCTTGATACTGCGTGTTGTTCAATTGTCATCAGCCTAGCCTAGCCGTCAACGACCTATCTTTAGTAAATTCGCTTATAATAGTGCTTTGTCAATTCTGCCTCGATTTAGCTTTTTCCACCGTGTCTGCTGCAGATTCCTCTGCTGATCCTGCTGTTTTTTGTGTAGCCTTGGAGCGTTCCGTGGCTGCTGCCCGCCATTTACCACAGCTTCAAGATGGATGGCTGGTCGATACCTATTATGCCGGTCCCAATATGGCTGGCTTG
>B570J29032_109958163_pt1 | contig 11737 bp, 6 predicted proteins | sample LakMenEpi16Nov12_FD_29032 | JGI IMG/M metagenome (IMG submission 29032)
TGTTAAAAAATCATTAAACTTTAGAAACTTTTTTGGTATTAAAAGTTTCCGTCGTAAATTTGCAACATTATTTATGATAAGGTGAAAGAACAAATTTTAGAAAAAGCGGCTCAAATGTTTATCACCCTTGGTTTCAAAAGTGTAACCATGGATGATCTATCGCAAAATATGGGTATTTCTAAAAAGACCATCTATCAATTTTTTGAAAATAAAAATGAATTGGTTCATGAAGCTTCACTTTTTGTTTATGAAAAAATTTCTGCTGGCATTGATGCCATTTGTGATTTAGATAATAATGCCATTGAAGAATTAATTCACATCAAAGATTTTGTGATGACAGCTTTGAATGACGAAAAAAGTCCTGCCTTGTATCAATTGTCTAAATTTTATCCTGAAACTTTTAAATTTATCCGAAAACTAGAATTTGAAAAAATGCAAAGCTGTGTCGTGAGAAACCTGCTTAACGGCATATCAGAAGGTTTGTATCGCCAAGACCTCAACATCCCATTTATTACTCGAATTTATTTCCAAGGGGTTTTTGCCATTAAAGATATAGAAGTTTTTCCACAGGCTGAATTTAATAGTCAGGCCGTTCAAGACTTTTATTTAGATTATCACCTGCGCTCTTTAGTAACGCCTAAAGGTTTAAAATTATTAGAAGAAAAATTAAAAAAACAATCATAACTTATCTTTTTTAAAATGTTTAAATATATTTTTACTTTATTATTTGGTTTCATGCTTTTTGCACAAGAACAACCAAACAGTTTTACACTGTCCGAAGCTATTGCTTATGCCAAGAAAAACAATTCGCAAGCCATCAATGCCAATAGAGATATTGCCTTGGCCAAGTTGAAAAAATGGGAAACAACCGCCATGGGTTTACCCCAAATTAATGCTGGTATTGATTACCAAAACAACCTTGTTATTCAAAAATCTGTGGTGCCAGCTGAATTTTTTGGTGGGCAACCAGGCACATTTCAAGCCGTTGAATTTGGCACAAAGCATGTTGGAACGGGCAGAGCAACGCTTTCACAATTAATTTTTGATGGTTCCTATTTGGTAGCCTTGCAAGCTTCTAAAGCCTATTTAGAGTATTTTCAGAACTACAAAGTGAAAACAGATAACGATTTAACCTTCGATATCGTTAAATCTTATAGCAACATTTTATTGCTCGAAGAAAGCATTAAAATTTTAGAAAAAAACAAAAAAACCTTAGACAAAAATTATTTCGAAGCCAATGAAACCTATAAAAATGGCTTTATTGAAGAAGAAAATGTTGAACAGATTTCTATTACTTTAAGTACAACACAAAATCAATTAAAAAACAACAAGCGCGTCAGAGATATTGCGCTTAATATGTTGAAAATTCAAATGGGTATGCCGTTAGAAAATCAAATTATTTTAGCGGATAAATTGGAAGATTTGGCCACTAAACAAGAAATTCTAAAAAATAAAGAAAGTGAGTTTAACAAAACTGCTCATATCGATTATGTCATTGGTTTAAATAATGTTGAAAAAAATAGACTTTTGGTTAAATTAGAAAAAAGTAAGTCTTTACCTACACTATCACTTTCTTTAAATACCGGATATAATGCATTTAGTAACGATTTTACATTTTTTAATAATACGCAACAATATTTCAACTTTACCAATATTGGCGCGAGTTTAAACATTCCTATTTTTAGCAGTTTTGCGAGAAGAAGTCGCACCCAGCAAGCCAAAATTGAGTATGACAAATCAAAAGATCTTTTGAAAGACATAGACCGTATGCTGACGTTAGAACATCAGAAACTTAAAAGTGAATTTGATTTTTGTATAGAGGAACTCAACACCAATAAAAATAATTTAAAATTAGCTGAGCGTATAGAAAACAAACAGCAAATCAAGTTTAAAGAAGGTTTATCAACCAGTTTTGAGTTTTCTGAGGCGCAACGTCAATTATATGGTGCGCAGCAATTTTATTTACAGTCATTAGTTAACCTCGTTAACAAAAAAGCAGAATTAGACAAATTAACAAATCAACAATAAAACCATGAACAAGTATTTTTTTACCCTATTATTTAGTTTACTCTTCCTTATAGGTTGTCAATCAGATAAAGAGTCGAGTATCGCAAAGGCTATTGATTCAAAAGATTTAGCAAAAATTAAAGAAAAACGTGCCGCTGTGCAAGCAGAAATGGATAAAATTGCTGCGCAGTTAGCTAAATTAGATGCGGCCATAGGCGAACTTGATACCTTAAAGAAGTTACCTTTGGTTAAACTAGAGACTATAAAAGAAACCATTTTTAAACATTATATTGAAGTGAGTGGTAAAGTTGATACGCGTGAAAATGTCATCATTACCCCTGAATATGCAGGTGTGCTCACGCAAGTGAATGTACGCGCAGGTCAAAATGTGGGTAAAGGACAAATTCTTGGTAAAGTGGATGATGGTGGCATGAGTGCACAATTAGCGCAAGCCGAAGCACAATACGCTTTATCAAAAACAACTTTTGAACGTCAGAAGAATCTTTGGGATCAAAAAATTGGTTCAGAAATGCAATATTTACAAGCCAGAACAGCTATGAATAGCCAACAAAAAGTCATTGAGCAAATCAAAGCACAAATCAATAAAACTTATGTGCGAGCGGCTTTTTCTGGAACTATTGATGAAGTATTGATCGAAAGAGGTCAGGTGGTTGCGCCAGGTACACCATTGTTTACATTGGTTAGTTTAAGAGATATGTTTGTGGAGGCCAAAGTACCAGAAATCTATATGCAAAACTTAAAACAAGGTGCTGCCGTAAATGTCAACATTGCCAGTATTGGAAAAATTTATCAAGGCAAAATTAGACTAATCAGTAAAAATATTGACCCGACCAATCGTACGCTCAGTATCGAAGTGCAGGTACCAAACATTGACCAGTTATTGAGACCAAATCAAATTGCTATTCTTCAAATTGAAGACTATGTTAATAAAAATGCCATTGTGATTTCAGAAGGTATGTTGGTTGAAAAACCAAGTGGGGCAGTGGTATATACATTAAATGATAAATTATCAAAAGATAAGCAAGGCGTTGTGAAAGAAGTAGCTGTTACAGTGGGTAAAAAGCAAGGCAATCACTACGAAATATTAGCTGGTTTAGCTAATGATGATCAGATAATTAGCGATGGAGCAAAATCCCTTCAAGACCAAACTAAAGTTCAAGTTGTTGACTAAAATACTTATAAAATGACTCAAAATAAACAAGATAAATCCTTCTCAATTTCAAATTGGGCCATAGACAATCGCATGACGGTCTATGTGATTATTGCCATCATCTTCATAGGTGGTTTGATGTCTTATTATCAAATGCCGCGTGAAGCTTTTCCTGAAATTGTTGAAACAAAAATTTATATCAGTTCGGTTAATCCAGGCAACTCTGCTGAAGATGTAGAAAAACTCATCACCAAACCATTAGAAGAAGCTTTTAATAACATTTCTGGTGTTACCAAAATTACCTCCAATACTTTAGAAGATTATTCTTCAATCATGGTTGAATTTGATGAGGATGTAGAAGTCAATGTCGCGAAACAACGTATCAAAGATGAGGTAGACCGCGTGAAATCAGATACCGATTGGCCAACCATTGATGGGGCAGGTAAAGTTGAACCCAATGTGTTCGACCTAAATATTGCCGAAGAATTCCCTATTTTAAATATTAGTTTAACAGGTAATTTTACCACGCTAGAACTTAAAAACTTTGCAGAATATCTCGAAGAGAAAATTGAGCGATTGCCGCAAATCAAAGAAGCTGCTGTAAGAGGAATCGATGATCGAGAAGTTGAAATCGCTGTTGACCTCTATAAAATGAGTGCTTCAAAAGTGAGCTTTGACGATATCATTAATAGCATCAGATATGAAAACAAAACCATTTCTGGTGGCAGCGTGACGGATCAAGTGCTTAAGAAAAATATACGTGTGGTTGGCGAAATTAATCAACCAGCTGATCTGGAAAATATCGTTGTAAAAAGTAAGGATGGTTTGGTTTATTTGAAAGATATTGCACAAATTACATTTAAAGAAAAATCAAAAACCACCTACGCCAGAGATTTTGGTGAACAAGTAGTCTTACTCGATATCAAAAAGCGCAGTGGCAAGAACATGGTTGAAGCCAATGAAAGCATTAAGGAAATTGTCGCAATCGCACAAAAAGATTATTTTCCACAAGGGTTAAAAATCACTTATGCCAGTGACCAATCAGCACGAACCGTTGCACAAGTAGATGATTTGGTTAATAACATCATTTTCGGTGTCATCTTGGTTGTTGGCGTTTTAATGTTTTTCCTTGGTTTTAGAAACGCCATGTTTGTGGGCGTAGCCATTCCATTGTCTATGTTTATGTCTTATATCATTTTAGCATCAATAGGTATTACGCTCAATACCATGGTGCTTTTTGCTTTGGTCATGGGTTTGGGTATGCTTGTGGATAATGGTATCGTGGTTGTAGAGAATGTTTATTCCTTGCATGCCAACGGTATGAGCCTAAAAGATGCCGCCAAACAAGGCATTGGTGAAGTCGCATGGCCAATTATAGCTTCTACGGCCACAACTTTAGCAGCTTTTTTTCCACTCGGACTTTGGCCCGGCACCATGGGTAAATTCATGATTTATTTCCCAATGACGCTGTCTGTGGTTTTAGGTTCATCGCTCTTTGTGGCGCTTGTTATCAATGCCATGATGACTGCTCGCTTTATGAAGTTAAAGGAGGATAAAATGAGCAAAACAGGCATGGTTAAAATAACTGTCTTGATGGTGGTGCTTGGCTTAATTTTTCTTGCATTTGGTTTAATCAAAGAAGTTGGTTTCTTTAGAGGTTTTGGCAATTTGATGTTGTTTTTTGCCATCATGCTATGGCTTTATAAATATTATCTCATCAAAGCACAATTCTTTTTTCAAGAAATTATTCTAATTAAACTAGAAAATATTTACGAACGTTTTTTGCAAAAGGCTTTAACAGGACACAAACCTAAAGTATATCTTTTTGGGACTTTTATAATCCTCATTTTATCCTTTGTAGCTGTAGGTATAGCTAAACCAAACGTTGTATTTTTTCCTGAAAATCAACCCAATCAAATCATGGTTTACATGGAATTTCCTGAGGGAACAGACATTAGTAAAACCAATGCTTTTGCCAAAGTGATTGAAAAGAAGGTGTTAGCCGCAGCCAAAAAATATGAAGACAAAGGCTATAACTACATGATTGAAAATGCCGTAACTATTGTAGGTATGGGGTCAGGCAACCCGCAGACCGAAGCAGGGGCAACCAATGAAATGCCGCACCGCGCCAAAATTACCTTTAACATGAGAGAGTTTAAATACCGCCGTGGTGTGAATAGCTCTGATGTGATGGAAGAAATTCGTCAAGCGGTGCAAGGTTATGCTGGCGTGTCAATTGTAGTAGAAAAAGAACAAAATGGGCCACCTGCCGGTTATCCTATTAATATAGAAGTTACTGGCGAAGATTATAACGCCATGCTTGATGAAGCTTATCGCATGCGAGATTTTATCAATACTAAAAATATTGCTGGGGTTGAAGAACTCAAAATTGATGTGAATAAGAATAAAGTTGGTTATGAACTCAAATTGGACCTTGATCAAGCAGGTAGTGTAGGCATCACCTCGGGTCAATTAGGACAAACGTTGAGACGTTCTGTTTTCGGCGAAAAAATATCAACCTATAAAGAAGGCAAAGACGATTACGAAATCAATGTGCGCTTGCGAGAAGACCAACGCAATGACGAAAATATAATTTTCAATCAGCCAATTACCTTTAGAGACCAGTCTAATGGCCGTTTGGTGCAAGTGCCAGTCGCTTCTTTGATTAACTCGACGCAAACCAAAACTTTTAATACGATTAAACGTAAAAATTTAAAACGTGTCATTACCGTATATTCTAATGTGATTGGCGGTTATAATGGCAATGAGTTGGTAACTAAAATACAGCAAGAACTCAAAGATTATAAAATGAAAGATGGCATGCAGTTTAAGTTCACAGGCGAACAAGAAGAACAAGAAAAAAACATGTCCTTTTTGATTAAAGCCTTACTCCTTGCTTTGAGTGGTATCGTTTTAATTTTGGTGGCACAATTTAACTCCATTTCCAAACCAATTATCATTATGACATCTGTACTTCTAAGTTTTGGTGGAGTCTTTTGGGGCATGGCGCTTTTTGGTGACGATTTTGTCATCATCATGACCATGATGGGTATCATTTCATTGGCAGGTATAGTAGTGAATAATGCCATTGTTCTAATTGATTACACCCAATTACTTATCGATAGAAAGCTACAAGAAAAAGGCTTAGATGCAGACGGTCTATTGTCGCAAAAAGATTATTTTGAAGCCATCGTTGCAGGCGGAAAATCTAGATTACGACCAGTATTGCTGACGGCCATCACTACCGTTTTTGGACTTATTCCATTGGCTATAGGTTTTAATATCGACTTCTTCGGCATGTTTATAGACTACAACCCGAACATTTATTTAGGTGGTGACAACGTCATCTTTTGGGGACCTTTAGCCAAAACGGTTATTTATGGACTTACTTTTGCCACTTTCCTCACCTTGGTGATTGTGCCAGTGATGTTCTATTTATTAAACAAAGGCAAGATTAAACGGAAAAATAAAAAGCAGCTTAAAAAAGCTTAATTAAAAAATAATAAAAATCAGTCTATTAGGCTGATTTTTTTTTGAAGCGAATGGCTAGGGGCTTATACCAATTGGCGCATTAAAATAGCCCAATCTAATAACTACTCCCTTAGCATTCGCAGTTCCGTCGTTCTGCAATACACCTTTTTACGAAATCAGAAAGCCTTATAACCGAAACATAAAGCCATATAATCAAAATGTAATGTCTTCTTTTAAAAAGCTTAATACCTTAACTTCTTAATGTTTCAAAAAAAAAATACACCTTAAAAACGGCGGCATTAAAAATATATCCCTATTTTTGTTTAATTATAAAATCTAACGACTAATTTTAGTTAAAGAAAACTTTTTTATTTTGAACAATCAATATAACTGTTATTTCTTTATGAAACATCATCTACTTTTCCTGATTCTCTTGGCAAGTTTTAGTTCTTTTGCCCAAGTCATACCAAATGCTAACCTACCGCTTAAATACCGAAACATCGGACCCTTCCGAGGCGGAAGATCAGTCACCGCTACTGGCGTCATTGGCGATCAACTCACATATTATTTTGGGGTTACTGGTGGCGGTGTATGGAAAACCAGCGATGGCGGACAGGAATGGAGAAATATCTCAGATGGATTTTTCACAACTGGTTCAGTAGGTGCAATTGCAGTTGCCGAAAGTAACACCAATATCGTTTATGTTGGCATGGGTGAGCATGCACCAAGAGGGGTAATGACCTCATATGGTGATGGTGTATACAAATCAACAGATGCGGGCAAAACTTGGAAAAAACTTGGGCTGGACAAAACGCAACATATCGCCAGAATACAGATTCACCCTACTAATCCTGACATCGTTTATGTCGCTGCGCAAGGGGCTTTGCATGCGCCGAATGATGATCGCGGCATTTACAAATCTATCAATGGCGGCGCGACTTGGGAAAAAGTGCTTTTCGTTGATGCAAAAACTGGTGCAGCAGAACTTTCCATGGACATGAATTATCCAGAAATTCTTTATGCAGCCATGTGGGAACATCAGCGTTTACCTTGGCAAGTGATTAGTGGTGGACCTGGCAGTGGACTCTACAAGTCTACCGATGCTGGAAAAACCTGGCAACAGATTCATAACGGATTGCCTCAAGAGAAAGGTAAAATGGCTATTTCGGTCTCTAGAGCCAATTCTAATAAAGTTTATGCCCTCATCGAAAGTGATTCTGACAAAGACCTTGGTGGCCTATTCGTATCAGATAATGCTGGTGAAAGCTGGACTCTGATTAACAAAAATAACGAACTCACTCAGCGGGCTTGGTATTATATTGAAGTATTTGCCGATCCGCAAAATGAACATAAAGTCTATGTGCAAAGTGCACCGATGTTAGTTTCTATTGATGGCGGAAAAAACTTTGAAAGCATTAGGGGTCCACATGGCGATTACCACGATCTCTATATCAACCCAAAAAATACCAACAACATGATTCTGGCTGATGATGGTGGCGCATCGATCTCTTTCAATGGTGGAAAAACATGGTCCACTCAAGCCAATATGCCAACGGCGCAGATGTATCGCATCAATACAGACAATCAATTTCCGTACAGAATTTATGGCGGTCAGCAAGACAATACTTCTCTTGTGATTAGCAGTATAGCCTTAGGCCGTCGAGGCATTGGTCGTGAGCACTGGAATTATGCAGCAGGAGGAGAATCTGCATTCTTGGCTTTCAATCCAGATGATCCCCGTTATGTGATGGGTGGTAGTTATTTGGGAACGATTGAATTGCTCGATATGAAATCTCAAGGCGCAACGAACATTATGAATGCACCGATTCAATATTTGGGAAGAGAAACGAAAGAGATGAAATACCGCTTCAATTGGAATGCACCAATCATTTGGTCAAAACATGAGCCGACGACTTTCTATCACGCCGCACAATACCTGCTCAAAACGAGAGACATGGGCCAAAGTTGGGAGGAAATTTCTCCAGATTTGACCCGAAATGAAAAAGAAAAGCAAGGGAAAGGCGGCGCGCCATACACCAATGAGGCCGTAGGCGCAGAAAATTATGGCACAATAGCTTATGTAGTTGAATCACCGCAGGATAAAGGTACCATTTGGACAGGAAGTGATGATGGCTTGGTTTATCTCACTAGAGATGGTGGCGCCAATTGGACCAATGTCACGCCAAAAGGAATGGCCGAAACACTAGTCAATGCCATCGAAGTGTCGCCACATGATCCAGCGACAGCTTATATCGCAACCACCAGATACAAGTTCAACGACTATACGCCTGCCATCTATAAAACCACCAACTACGGAAAAACTTGGACCAATATTAGTACAGGTATTCCTTATGGTGCTTTTACTCGAGTGGTAAGAGCAGACGACAAGGTGAAGGGACTACTTTATGCAGGAACAGAAACCGGCATCTATTTGTCTAGAAATGATGGTGCAAGTTGGGAGCCGTTCCAACTTAACCTACCAGTAACGCCCATCACAGATTTAAAAATTGCACATGGTGACCTAATCGTAGCCACTTCTGGCAGATCTTATTGGATTTTGGACGATTTAAATACGGTGAGAGAAGTAAAAACGGCTGTAGAAAAACCTTTGCTCTACACGCCTGAAGAAACTATACTAGCAAATTGGGGAAGTCCTCTCAACGGGAATACCCCGGATTTTAATGGCACAGATCCTTTTGAAGGCGTCAATCCAGCTAACGGTATGGTCATTTATTACCACTTGCCAGAAAAAGTAACCGATACCACTGAAATTAGCCTTGAAATCAAAGATGAGTCTGGTGCATTGGTCAGAACAATAAGCAGTAAAAGGAATCCCGATTTCCAATCTTATCCAGGCGGACCTCGTCCAGAGCCTATTTTGACTGTTAAAAAAGGCGTCAACCGATTCGTTTGGGACCTTCGCTACGCAACCATGCCTGGTATTCCGACGGCCTATATCGAAGGAAGTTATGCCGGACACAAAATTATTCCTGGAACTTATTCCTTAACATTAAAATCAACCCTAGGCAATGCCGAAATCAAAGCGATTGTCAAAGACCATCCACATCATGAGAACAATCTAGCCAATTTCAATGCCTATCATACCTTTATGAGTCAGATGGAATCAGAGCTGACCGTGATGCACAATATGGTTAATATAGCCATGGACTACCAAACGCAGCTCGGTGGTTTGCTAAAGAAATTGGAAGGAAATCCAGCCCATACTAATCTTATGGCCTTTGGCAAAAAGCTCATGACCGAACTAATCGCATGGGATGAAAACATGGTGCAGCGTAAATCAACGGCTTATGACGACGTTGAAAACTTCCCGAACAAATTTACTGCCAATTACCTATTCCTCATCAATCAGACAGAAAGCTCAATTCCAAAAGTTACTAAAGGTTCAAGAGATCATTATACCGAACTTAGCAAAGAATGGGAAACTTTAAAAGCCGAAGGCACGCGCTTGCTTGAAAAGGCAATTCCTGCTTTTAATAAGCTGGTTAGTGATGCTGGGATTGGTGCTTTGTTTGTTAAATAAGGAAAGAATTCAATAGGTTAGTAATTCATGCTAATAGGCGTTTAAAAAAAATAATTAATGACTTTTTTTGTGGTCATAAATTTATAATAACATTAATTAATAGTTCCGCCATTGATTAGCATTTCAAAAACTTATGCTTAAACTCTGAACCTTAAACTTTAAACCTTTAAACCCAATCTTCACAACTCAAAAATAACTATCTTTGCATAAATGATTACGCATGGTTTTTCAATTTAGACAAGCTACTCAAAATGATCTAGCAAGTATTTGGGAGATTATTCAACAGGCTATTGCTCGCAGAAAATCAGAAGGAAGCAAGCAATGGCAAGATGGCTATCCTAATCCAAACAGTTTGGAAATTGACATTCAAAATCAAGTGGGCTTTGTCCTGACCTTAAACGAAACGATTGTTGGTTATAGCGCCGTTTTGATTAATGACGAGCCTGCCTATGCAGCGATTGAAGGACATTGGCTGACTAATGGTGATTTTATTGTGGTGCATCGGGTGGCGATTCATGACGACTTTTTAGGTCAAGGTTTAGCTATTAAAATTTTTGAAATGATTGCAGATGATGCTAAAACTAAAAATATAAAGAGTATCAAAGTAGACACCAATTTTGATAACTTACCGATGCTTCATATTTTTAAAAAATTGGGTTATCAATATTGTGGACAAGTTTATTTTAGAGGCAACGCTAGACAAGCTTTTGAAAAAGTTTTAATTTAATTATTTATATGCAAACCGCTAAATTTTTAAGCAGAAAGAAAAGCAATCCCAAAGATTTTATCTACACGGGTTCCGTTAAAGACCAAAAAACTGACCAACAACTTTTTGAATATGGTCCAAGTGATTGTATTGTAAAAAGTGGTAGACAAGCTAGCGACTTACAGCCCTTTAATAATGAAAAAATTAATTATTGGCTCAATTTACATGGACTGCATGATGTTGAAAAAGTAGTTGAAATATGCAATACCTACCAGATCAATGACCTCATAATTCAGGATATTTTAGATGTCAACCAACGTCCTAAATATGTTGAATATAAGGATTATACGTTTTTCACTTTAAAATCAATGTCACCATCCGACGATTTGTTTTTAACAGAGCAAATTAGTTTTGTTTTTGGAGATAATTTTTTAATTTCTTTCCAAGAACGGAAAGCAGATTTTTTTAAACATATTCGATCACGATTGATAGATGATAGAGGTCTGGTAAGACATAAAAAAGTAGATTTCCTTTTATATTTGATGCTTGAATCTATTCTGGATAATTTCTTTAAATCTTTAGAAAATATTCAGCATCAGGTAGATGAATATAATCTCCTGCATCATGAAGCCAATTTGAATCAAAAAATACTAATCACGATTGAAGAACAAAAGAGAGTGGTCAGTTTTATAAAAAAATCCATATTACCAATCAAAGAATTTTCAATCAAAGTTGAAAGCAACCTTTTTAAGCACATTGAAAAAGAACAATTAAAATATTATTTAGAAATAAAAGACCTTTGTCTCACTTTGCTTGACAATAGCGACATGATTTTAGCAGC
>B570J29032_109958164_pt1 | contig 11737 bp, 12 predicted proteins | sample LakMenEpi16Nov12_FD_29032 | JGI IMG/M metagenome (IMG submission 29032)
GGTTCAGTAAACCAAGTCGTTGACAATCTTGGAAAACTCCGAGATGTACTAGGAGTAAATCACTACATCGGTTGGTTCCACATTCCTTCGATGGACCGAAAGATGGCAATGGATGCAATGGAGAATTTTGCCGCTGAGGTAATTCCACAGTTGCGTGAGAAGACCCCAGTTTCAACTTTGGCCTGACCAAACATCTACGCTTGCCTTGTGGCAGATTTTGAGATTTCTTCAACACAGTCTGGACCTGTGCGGATAATTGCTTGGAATCGTGAACAAAAGCGAAATGCCTTTACTTCAAATATGGCTAACAGCCTTAAGCAGGCCGTTCAAGAGGCAAGTGAGGACCCTGGAGTTGGAGTGATTCTCTTTGATCCAGGAGCTTCGATTTTTTCTGCGGGTTGGGATTTAGATGAATTGATTCAAACCCGTACTGAAGGGTCTGAGAAAAGTGATTTACTCATTGAATCCGGTCGGATGTGTTTGAGAGAAATTGCTGAATCTCCATGTTTTGTGGTTTCAGTTTGCCGAGGAGCAGCACTCGGATTCGGAATTTCGATTTTGGCGAATAGTGATTACGTTTTAGCGCAATCTTCTGCAAGATTTGCTTTGCCTGAACTGGATGCTGGAGTGATTCCGTCATCGGTTCTGGGCGACTTGATTGCAAAATATGGGATAACACGAGCGCTTAATTGGGCGATTCTCGGCAACATAAGTCACCCTGATGCATTGAATTCGGGTCTAGTCAATGTGCTGCTACCGGATGCTGAAATTGATTCTGAAATGGAACGAATCATTGTCCGATTTAACAAGATTGGAGCCCTAAATTTGCGGGCGACAGTTAAGTTAGCCCGTGAAATGTCCGTTTTGAATAGCGAAGAGATGACGCGTCACGGCGATAATTTTGCAAAGTTTGCTTTGGCGTCAACTGAGAATGGAACAGATTAACCGTGAATGAAAGTAGCGGAAATCTAAGAATCAAAGTCGGATTGTTTCTGGCATCCTATTTCCCAGTTGAGTCTTCTTTAGATATCGAATTGAATCGAATTACAGATCAAGCGCAGATGGCCGAGCGACTTGGATTTGATTCAATCTTTCTCGGTCACCACTACTTGTCGGCTGGTGCATTCCTGCAACCAATCCCAACTCTTTCGTATCTTGCCGCGATTACAGAGCGAATTCATTTGGGCTTGGGAGTGCATTTAATTTCGCTGCAAAATCCATTGTTATTGGCGGAAGAACTGGCAACACTCAATGCTCTTTCAAAAGGCCGGCTCATTGCGGGTTTTGGAGCTGGCTATCGCGAAAAAGAATTCGCTGCATTTGGAATTCCGTTCTCCGAACGTTTTTCTCGGCTTGAGGAAGTTGTAAAGGTTTTTGAGGAATTGATCTCAGGTGGGCAATCAAATGCCTCTGGAAGTTTTGGTGAACTAAAAAATGCTTCGGTTCATCTGGCAAAAACAATTAATCCACCTCCAATTTGGCTTGGTGCCTTTGGTGAGATTGGAATCCGTCGCTGTGCAAGATTGGGGCTTCCATGGCTTGCAGGCCCAGAAGGCTCGGAGGAGTTGTTGGCAAATCGACTCGAAATTTACCGAGCCGCTTCATCACATTTCTCAGTGCCTTTACCTTCTGAATTTCCGTTAGTGCGAGAAGTTTTTGTCGGAGAAACTGATAACGAGGCGCTCTCCTTTGCTCGGCCTTATCTTGAGAAACAATATTCTGATTACAAGTCGTGGGATCACGGATTATCCATCGATGAATTAATACTGCGTGATGCGGTGGTCGGAAGTCCTGAAACCGTAGCGAATCGGCTAAATCGGTATAAGGATCTGGGCTTCACATCAGTAATAGTCCGTTCAGAATGGCCAGGCATGCCTATTGAACGTATAAACAGTTCAATAGAACTCTTGGGGAATGAAGTTTTCCCAAAGCTGTGTTAGTTTCACCTCACCTGCGAGGCAGAGTAAGTCCGATTTGATGCGGCATTGAGGTGGAGAGTGGTTATGGGTCAACTGGGTGAAGTAGCGAGTCAATCCGATACTCGAGATTTGCTAATTGAAGCCGCTCTGGTTCTCTTTGATACGAATGGTTATCCGCGGACATCCGTTGAGGAAATTGTGTCTAAGGCGAAAGTGACTAAGGGAGCTTTTTATCATCACTTTGAATCAAAAGAGGAAGTTTTAGAAATAATTCACAATGTATATGTCGAAAGTCAGATTGAGTTGTGTTCAAGAATCGTTTCGAGTGGAGCTAATCCACGTGAGCAATTACGAGAACTTGCGAGAGCGACAATTTCAAATTTAAATCAATACCGAGCTCATGTCTCTGTTTACATGCAAGACCGAAGATTTCTGACGGGTCAAAGAAAGAAGAATGTGCTTGAAAAGCGGAGTGAGATCGACAAGTTGTTTAACACAATTATTGAAGATGGAGTTCGAACTGGATATTTCCGCTCGGATTTGTCTCCGAAACTCATTACTTTTGGCATCATCGGAATGTATGCCTGGGTGATTAATTGGTGGAAGCCCTCGGGTTCGCTGTCATTGGAAGAAATCGCCGATCAGTATGTAGAAGTTTTGCTCAACGGACTGAATAAGCAATAATTTGAGTTCGTGAACTTTAACAGCACGCTCCAATTAGAAAAGTGGTCTGTTACTAATCCTGACAGATCTGCAATGATCTTCGAAGATCGCGAGTTCAATTACTCAGAACTGAACAAGCTGGTAAATGCTTCAGCGAAGTGCCTGACAGAGCATGGAATCGGAATAGGCGATCGTGTCGCAATTCTTGGTATGAATAGTGACGAGTATGTGATTGCCTGCTTAGCAATTTCGAGAATTGGAGCAGTATCAGTCCTGCTGAATTATCGACTTGCACTTGATGAGCTTAAGTACCTGATTACTGACTCAGATCCAGTCGTGCTGATGGCGGATTATGATTTTCTAGAATTTGCGACAGAACTTGAAATTCATATTGCAAATTTGAAACTGTCTTGCATTTTGCATTCAGATCAGCCACATGAGGATTCGCTGGCCACACTTAGGTCGGCATTTATGGGTGAAGAGGCGGAAATTGTACATTTGGATGAAGATTCATTAGAGCGAATTTTGTATACATCTGGGACAACTAGCAGGCCCAAAGGGGTGATGCTGTCTCACGGAAATTCGTGGTGGAATTTGGTCACCCAGAACATGATTGGCTGCAATTCTCCAGATGAGAAGACTCTCGTATTCGCTCCTCTCTATCACATAGGTGCGCAGGAATTGCCGGGGTTGCGCGTTTTTGGATATGGCGGACAAATGGTGATCATGCGTCGATTTGATGCTGAAAGCGTTTTGAAGGCGGTAAGTACTTATTCAATTACTGGGATGGTGATGGTTTCTACGATGGTTCATATCATGCGTGATCTTCCAAATCGTCTGTCATATGACACATCGTCTCTAACTTGGCTGGTATTTGGTCAAGTTGCAGAAAATATGCTTGAAGATATTCGCGCAATTTTTCCTAATGCTTCTCTGAAGAATTCATACGGTTTAACTGAAAGTTGTAGTACCGCTACAACGATTGATGATGTCCATCAAAAACTATTTCCAACTTCGCCTGGTCGTGTCGTCGCTTGCTTTGATCTAAGAATCGTTGATGAAGACGGCAATGAAGTGCCTAGAGGTCACCTAGGTGAAATCGTGCTGAAGGGCCCAAAAACGATGTTGGGTTACTGGCGAAACCCAACAGCCACCGCAGAGGCGCTACGTGATGGATGGCTTCATACAGGTGATGTGGGATACCTAGATGTGAATGATTTGCTTTACGTAATAGATCGCAAGAAGGACATGATTCGTACTGGTGGAGAAAACGTGGCGAGCCAGGAAATTGAGAGGGTGATTTACGAATTGGAATGGGTAGCTGAAGTAGCAGTGGTAGGAATTGCTGATGAAAAATGGGGGGAAAGAATCAGGGCAGTAATTGTTCCCAGAGATGGATTCACGCCGTCTCAAGTCGAATTGATTGAACACTGTAAGGGAAAGCTCGCTTCGTTTAAGGTTCCCAAAGAAGTCTTATTTAGATCTGAACTTCCTCGAAATCCATCAGGCAAAGTGCTCAAACGCGACTTGAGATAGAGCGCTGGCGCCTACCTCAAGGTTGATTTTTCACCATACCGACTGGGTGGTATGGTGTCTCCCAGGGGACAATTCAATTGGGGAATCATGGGCAAATTGCTTGAAAATAGCCAAGAAGCAATTCTTGACGTAGATGATTTGACGATCACGCATCGAATTCGGAGTGATTCGGGTCGTAAGACCTCATTCAATGCAGTTCACAAGGTTTCTTTGAACGTTCTTCCAGGAGAAATTGTTGGTCTTGTGGGTGAATCTGGTTCAGGTAAAACATCTTTGTCACTAGCAGTATGTGCATTGGGCAAATTAACTCAGGGAAAGATACGAGTTGCCGGTCTTGATCTTTCGTCAATGAGGGGAAAAAAACTACGCGAGGCCAGAGCAAATGTGCAAATGGTGTTTCAAGATCCACACTCGTCATTGGATCCAAGGCAGCGAATCGGTGATGGTTTAGAAGAATTACGAAACCTTCATTCGGATCGAGTTGGTGAAATATCGAACGAAGAACTTTTGAAAAGAGTCGGATTGAATTCAGGCATTTTGAGTCGCCTGCCGAGTCAGATAAGTGGTGGGCAAGCCCAAAGAGTGTCGATAACAAGAGCAATGATGCTTAAGCCAACGCTGCTAGTTGCCGATGAACCAACTTCTGGATTGGACGCAACTGTCCAAGCTCAAATAATTGAGCTTTTCCGAACATTCCGAAATGAGATGGGGCTTTCAATTTTGTTTGTAAGTCATAACCTCGCAGTTGTTCGTGAACTATGCGACCGAGCATACGTAATGAAGAGTGGAATGATCGTTGAAAGCGGGGATGCAGCATCTCTCTTTGAAAATCCTGCGCATGAGTACACAAAGAAGCTTGTTTCGGCGGTTCCTGGCAAAACAGCTGAATTAGCGAAAGGTTCATCATGAAGTTGCTTAGGTACTCACTGATGAAAATTCTGGGTGGCTTTGTAACGCTCTTATTGGCAGCAACGCTCAGTTTTTTCATCTCACGACTTGCAGGTGACCCGACAATCCAAATGCTCGGTTTATCCGCAACACCCGAACAGATTTCCGAGCTAAAGGCGCAACTAGGGTTTGATAGACCAATATTGACGCAGTATTCAAACTTCATCAGCGACGTTATTCGTTTTGATCTAGGTGATTCCCTTTATGCCGGTCAATCTAACGTTTCCTTAATTCAGTCAAGAATTTGGGCTTCAGTCCAACTAACGACTCTTGCTGTCGCGTTAGGCGTACTGTTGGGGATTCCCATGGGCGTTTATGCTGCTGCTCGCGAGGGGAAAATTGTTGATCGGATAATTTCCGCAATTGCAATAATTGGGCAATCCATACCTGTGTTTTGGTTGGGTTTAATGCTGGTGCTGTTTTTTGCGATAAAACTTTCGTGGCTACCTGCAGGTCTTGCGGGAGGGTGGCAGAATCTTGTTTTGCCGTCAATAACGCTTGCAACAATTCCTTTGGCTCGAGTTGCTCGTTTAACTCGAGCGGCGATGACAAATACACTTGAAGATCAATACATAATCGCTGCAAAGGCTCGTGGTTTAAGTAGGAAACGAGTGCTGTTTGTGCATGCTTTAAAGAATGCAGCTCTACCAGTAGTGACTCTTATTGGCCTTCAAATCGGAACGCTTCTTTCGGGGGCAATAACAGTTGAGACGGTATTCGCTTGGCCTGGCTTAGGCACTCTTGCTACACAAGCGGTGAGAAGTCGCGATGTAACACTGGTGCAAGCAATGGTTGTATTCGGTGCAGCAGCATTCATCGTCATAAATTTGTTGGTCGACTTGTTGTATGGATTCTTAGATCCTCGAGTTAAGGATTCGCAGAGCAGATGAAAAAAATGTTTCGTTCATTCCACGCAACTTCTCTTTGGAACAAGATTTTGCTGATATCTGGATTGCTGCTGTTACTTACTGCCGTTTTTGGTCAGCTGTTGCCAATTGCGGACCCGAATGAACAGTCTTTGGATAATGGACTCCTTCCCCCATTCTTCTTGGAGGGAGGTTCGAGTAGCCATCTTTTTGGAACTGACCTACTTGGTCGAGATCTTTTCTCACGCTTAGTGCATGGCACTCGAATGACAGTATTGATAGCTGTTTCGGCCGTCTTTCTTGGAGCCGTGTTTGGATCTCTCTTGGGAGTTATCGCCGGATTTAAAGGCGGGAAAATTGATTCAATCATTTCTCGAATCACTGAGGCCCAGTTAGCACTTCCCTTCATTTTGCTAGCAATTTCGATGATTGTTTCCCGAGGCCAGTCGCTCAGCACTCTGGTAATTGTTCTTGCGGTAGTTGGATGGGCTCAGTACGTGCGAATTATCCGAGCAGAAACTCTGTCGATCAAAGAACGTGGATTTGTTACTGGATTGAGGGTTGGAGGTATTTCAGATACTCGGATCATTTTTTTCCATATTGTGCCAAATGTTTTCGGCACAATATTGTCCCTAGCGACGTTGGAAATAGGAACGATGATCCTTGCAGAATCAGCCTTGAGTTTCTTGGGTCTTGGAATCCCAGCGCCGAGTGTCAGTTGGGGAGCGGATCTCGCTAGTGGCAAAGACTTTATAGATATGGCTTGGTGGCTTGTGACGTTTCCTGGCATCGCAATTGTTGTAACTGTTCTCTATGTAAACGCCGCAGGAGATGCATTGCGAACTCATTTCGATTTACGAAAGCGCATGTTCTGAGATGATTGATGAAGTAATTAAAATTTCGAATTTGTGTGTTGAAGCACGAAGCCAGACTGAGAAAATTAGAGCGGTAAACAATGCCAGTCTGAGCATCTATAAAGGTGAAGTAGTAGGCCTAATCGGAGAGTCGGGAAGCGGAAAGACGACTTTGATTAGATCGATACTTGATTTGCATGAGCGAAATGTAGAGATTGTTCAAGGTGAAGTGTTTTTCAAGAATGAATTATTTCTGGATAAATCCAAAAATGTAAATAAACTTTCCTCATTGCGCGGGAAACATGTAGGCATGGTTTTCCAATCTCCAAGGGCTTCTTTAAACCCGTTAATGACAATTGGTGCACTTCTAGATGAAGTGATTTGGATGCATGATCGAGGCAATCCAAAAGCAAGTCGAAAGCTATTGGCTATAGAAATTTTGAATGATATGGGCTTGGATGGTGCAAGGGTTTACAGGTCATACCCACATCAACTCTCAGGTGGGATGTGTCAACGGGCGGCGATTGCACTTGCGATTGCGACTAAGCCAGATCTAATCATTGCTGATGAATGTACGTCTGCACTAGATGTGACAACACAGGCAGAAGTGATTTCAACATTAAGGAAGCTAAAGAATGATTATTCAACGACGCTGATTTTTGTGACTCATGACATTCTTTTAGCTAGCGAGATTTGTGATCGTCTGATCGTGATGCAATCTGGGAATGTGGTTGAAATTGGAGAGACCAAAGAACTCCTCAGGAACCCTCAAAATTTGTATACCAAATCATTAATTGCATCGGTTCCAAGATGGAAGTAGGGGGCTCGAACAAATTTCGAGAGAATATCGCCTTTGATTTATATATGAGAGCTAAGGAGAATCCGGAGCGTATCGGAGTCATTTACGAAGATGGTGAGCACCTGACATATGGCGAATGGGAAGCACGAGCAGCCAAATGCGCATCAGTTCTGATGAACGACTTAAATCTCAAAAAGGGTGATCGTGTTGCTCTGTACTTACAAAACAGTCTTGATTTGGTCTGTTTACTTTTTGGATGCTGGAAAATCGGGATCGTTCCAGTGACCCTTTCTGTCATGTATAACTCCGATGAACTTGCCTCTGCCTTAGAGAAAACTGCACCTCGAGCAATTTTTGTCCACGCAAAGCAATTTGGCAATGTTGTAAAAGGAATCTCAACTCTCAATTTGATTAACACTTTGCAGATTGCCGTATTAGGGACTGATAATTCTCAAGTGTACGAGGAAACAGTTCTCGACTTTTCTGAGAAAATTAAAACAGCTCAAGTTTTTTCGGAACTAACGATTCCAACTAGAGAAGACGAAGGCACAATTTTGTTCACGGGTGGAACTACCGGATTGCCGAAGGCGGTTACCGTTACTCATTCTGGTACTCGGCAATCTCTGAAAACACTAGCTCGAGCATCAAAAAGAGGTATTGAACCGCCGTACCCATTAGTGGATGATGGTGTAAGCCCTAACTTGCTTGCTCTTCCGCTGTTCCACTCTGGAGGTCAGCAGGCACTTCTTTTTGCCCTGTTTGTTGGAAGAGCGATTGTGTTAATGGAGCGATTCAGGATCGATTCTTTAGAGCACTTGGTGTCTAAATATAAAATTGACAATCTGTTTTTGATGCCAACAATGCTGTACGACATTGTTCATTCAAAGCATCGAATTCCACTTGATTCGGTGAAAGGCGTGCTCATCGCAGGTCAAGCTTTGGACCCAGGATTGAAGCAAGAGTTTGAATCATCTTGGAACATCCCAATTTTCTCTAACTATGGTTCAACTGAAATCGGTCATGTCGCCGGGTGGACCTCGTCTGACTTAAAGGCCGGACGCTGGAAACCTGGACCAGTAGGAAGAATATATGACGATGTTTCGATAGAAATCCGTGATGAGAGCGGAATGGTTCTTCCCGATGGTGCTGAAGGGGAAATTTGGGTAAGAGCATCTTTGTCTAAGGGTTATATCGACGAAACCTCAACTGAAGGAAATCAGCTGAGTTTTGATGGATGGGTTGGTTCAGGCGATGTTGGGTACATCGAAGGTGATCGTCTTCTGTATCTAGTCGGCAGAAAGAGAGACATGATCAAAACTGGTGGATTTCAGATTTGGCCTCAGGAAATTGAGCAAGTCCTCAGAACTCATCAAGCCGTATCAGACATCGCCATTGTTGGAATGGAAGATCCAAGAATGGGCGAGATTCCAAAAGCATTTGTTGTGCTATCTGATGAAGCCGGTTCGGATTTGGCTGCCCTAGAGCAAGAGTTGATTTCTTATTGTCGTGAGAAGTTGGCGCACTACAAGTGCATTAGAGAAGTTGAGTTTCTCAATGAGCTTCCACGCTCTGAGGCTGGAAAAGTTCAGCGTGGAGAGCTTGTCGCAAGATCTACAAAAAATAGACCATAGGAGAATGTTATGAAGAAAAGTGAATATGAATTGCTCGCAAATCAGTGGGATGACGAGGCAATGGAAACTGATGAAGCTGTGCTGAAAAGTTTGGTTCTCTATGAAAAGGATCCATCAATATCGGCAGCTTATATTTCATTTAATTCCCCTGAGACGCTGAATGCGATTCCAGTTGCAGCTCTAGAAATTGTTGGCGATTATGTTCGTGAAGCCGAAGCCGACGATGAGGTTAAGACAATCATTTTCCGAGGTATTGGACCATGCTTTGGAACTGGGGCGGATGCTAAGGAATTAGGTCATTACATTGGCTACAAAACTCCGAAACCTGGCGAGAAGCCGTATAAGCCGTCTCAGCACAATCGCATGTTGCCAGACAGAAACATAGTCATGGGAGCATTTACTGCATCTGTTCAAAACTGTCTCAAGGTGACGATATGTCAAGTTCATAGTTATTGCTATGGAGGCCATATGCAGATTGCACTCGCTGCAGACATGGTAATTGCATCAGATGATGCACTGTTTACGCACCCAGCATTCAGATATTTGGGTGCAGGACCGCAGGATATGTGGGCTTGGGTGGAGAATCTTGGAATTAAGAAAATGAAAGAAATAATGTTCACAATGCGAGCACTTGGTGCAGAGGAAGCAGAAAAGGCTGGCCTTGTCAACAAGGTCGTAGCAAAAGAAGATTTAGATCAATGGGTGAGAGATTACGCCCAAGCAGTTTCCATGATGCCTTTAGACGGGATAATGATTGGCAAATCTTTGATGCGGATGATGATGGAAGTGCGCGGGAAGGGCCTTGGAGAAATAATTGCATGGGCAGGTCATGGTTGGGCAACAAATTTGAAACTCGAAGAGGGTGAATTCAATTTTGTACGCGAACGAATGGTAAAGGGTCTCAGCAAAACACTTCACGATAGAGATATGAAGGTTGCCCCATTCTTCAGGCTTGGTGAAACCAGAGAGGGTTAATTGGGGTAATTATGAAATTTGGAATTCTTGCCTCTCACCAATATCCACAGTCTGAAAATCTACGAGAAAGCCTTAAGGATCTTTTCTCTCTGGTTGAATATGCGGCGGAGTTGCAATATGACTCTGTATATGCGATTCATCATTACGTTGCAAACCTGCAGACTCCTCAAGTCATTTCAATGACCGGTGCTTTATTGAGGTATAGCGGAGACATGGCCGTCGGAACGGCAATTTTGTTGCTGCCTTTTATGCATCCCGTTCACGTTGCAGAGGAATACGCGACGCTAGATCATCTTGCTGATGGGAAACTCATATTGGGTGTTGGTGCGGGCTATAGAGATGCCGAGTTCGATGCCTTTTCGCTGAATAAACGTGAACGCGGTTCCAGATTGAGTGAATCTATTGATGTAATTAGAAAGCTTTGGACTGGTGAACCGGTTTATCACCAAGGAAAATATTTTTCGCTAGATGGCCAAAAAATAAGCGTAAAGCCATTACAGAAGGATGGTCCGCCTATTTGGGTCGGCGCTGGAGCATTTCCTGCAATTGAGCGCGCTGCTCGAATTGGAGATGCCTGGTTGGCTCCTGGAAATCCACCGACAGAAGGCTGGTTCGATGAAGCAATCACGCGCTATAACTCAGCACTGAGTGAAGCGGGTAGAACAGCACAAGTAACCGAAAGGCCGGTAATCGTTGAGCTGTATTGTGCAGCCACTGATGAACTGGCACGAGAACAATCACTTCCTTATGTGAAGGATGAGTATTTTACATATTCCGATTACAAACAATTGTCTTGGCAGAAATCGCGTTTTGACTACCTGTGGGAAAAGGTATTTCTGGTCGGATCACCGGAGACAATTGCGCGAAAGGTAAACGATTTATCAAAACTTGGTTTTAATCAAGTGATATTCCGTCCATTTTGGATCGGAATGCCGATGAATCTTTCGCGAGAAAGCATTCGGTTAGTTGCCTCCGAAGTTCGCCCGCTTTTAGAGGAAGGGCTCTAAATGAGAGGTGAATCCAGAAGCAAAGTTAACGCAGGTTCAATTCATCATCTGACAATTGGTGTAACAAACCTAGAAGCATCAATGCATTTCTACTGTGAAGGTCTTGGACTGAGAAAGACGTTGGACACGGTTGTTGGAGGTGCTTCGTTTGAGCGTTTGCTTAGGTTGCCGAATGGATCCACTGCGCGAACCGTGTTTTTGCAAGGTGAGACTCGTTTAGGTCAAATTGAACTTGTTGAGTGGCGAACTGGAGTTACTGAGAGTGTAAATCCAAAGAGGCCTGGTTCAATCGGACCCTGTGTTTTTTCGTTTTCTGTTTCGTCTGAAGAATTTGATCCAGTTTTACTTCAGTTAAAAGAAGCAGGTGCGATTTTTTGGGACGAACCAGTCGTCTCAATTCTTGATGGGTACGGAGAAATAACTGCAAGCATTGTTGAAGATCCAGACGGAAATGTAATTGAGATCGTTCGGCTTCCTTCAGATGATGAGATTGCTCAATTTAGAAATAAGAATCAGCATGGGGAATAACGGAGAGTTGA
>B570J29032_109958162_pt1 | contig 11731 bp, 5 predicted proteins | sample LakMenEpi16Nov12_FD_29032 | JGI IMG/M metagenome (IMG submission 29032)
AAGTGCTACTACTAAATCTATTGGTGTTCACACAATTACAGATGTTGATTGTATTGAATTGAGTTCTTTGGGTGGGTTGGCAGTTTATACGGTGACAGGATATGGTGATGAGTGTAGAGGATATGACTATCCAATGGATATCGAATATTATCAAGTTTTGACAGCAATTACTGTTACCAAAACAATTATTAATAATTCACCGGTTTATTCTTTGCCAGGATTAGCACCAACTAATTCAAGTGGATTAACATCAAACTCAAGTTTTTGGAATCAGTTAATTCAACCATCAACAATTATAACGTTTGATGAATGTAGAAACGGATGGTTTGGAACAAATCCAACAAATAATAGAAATAATATATGGTATGAAAAACTTAATGCAACTTATCTTAATGAATTCGAAACACAAAAAGTTTTAATATTACAAAGAGGAGTTGACCCTTATTCACCACAATATGTGAACAAATATGGTATTGGAAGAATACTGGGACACCCGAATGAGGACGACGTTGTTATCACTGCTTCGACGAGAGTCAATGTTCCAATACAAAAACTCCCTGCAGGCTCAACAACTACGGTTCAACAACATAACGTTCAAAGTAATATATTTTACCAATCAAACTTTTTCCAACCAATCAATCCACCAGTTAGCACACCCGGATTAACATTCAGTGCTTTCACAACACCACTTGTTGGATTCTACGGAGCTCTTGATAGTAACAACAGTTCAATAACAGCCTTGGGGAACTCATATTATTCTAACAACTATATTGATGTGACGCCTAATGGAGGTGTAATTAGTAAAACAAGTAATGTTTTTACTCAACTGCCAGAGTTTCCAAAATATCCACCTGGATTTGCAGCTGGTTCTACGGAAACAAGATATAACAACTCAGATGATTTGTCTGGAGGTGCAATTCTAGACGGTAATTATAGATTCACAAATGATGATTTTATTATTTTTAGACCTTGTGATGCGACGTCTTATACAAGGTATGACGCCTTCACGGAACAATTATACTATAGTCCATCGTTATTACCAATATTTTCAGCAAACCCTTTAAGTATCACAACCGACCTTACAGTTATGAGAACTGATAGACTTCCATCATCAGACTATGCCGACAATGGATTCAATTGGAATGGAAGTGTTTCATTATTACAACAAAACTTAGGTTTCCAAGTTTATAATCTTACAACAGGAGATTCTGTTGCTGGGGTTGTTTTCAGTCAAGGTGCTGAAACTATAACTGCGGATATTGAAGGTCAGTATGCTGCGGGTAATGTGTTGGCGTCTTTGAATGACTGTGATAGAATGGTTGGTTTAACTTGTTACTCAGGTGATGGAACAAACTTTGGTATCGAATTAGGATGTGAGGGAACAGATGCGATTGATAATGGTTGTTATGTTATGGTGAGAAAACCTTTAACAGATTTATTTAATGGTAAAGACTTCAAAACATTTGCCGAGTGGGGATTCAGATATAGATTCTTTTATGCTTTATGTAGAGGTGTGTTATCACAATCTTTTACAAATAATTGGGTTAATGGTTCACTATTCATGTTCCCTATTCAAGTTGACAGATACTTTGATAGTCAAAACAAACCAGAACCACCAGTATTCCCAAAAAAGTTAATATATTTCGACTCTGATACAAACAATTTCTATTTCAGAAGTTCACCATATGTGGCAACATCTACTTCAAATCCATTTATTGGAAGACCTACAATTGACGATGTTAGTCCAATTAATACAAGAAATTTATTGTTCCCAACAACAATAGTTAATTTGGGAATGAAAGATTCTTTCTATGACGAAATAACATTCGAACCTTCAACGGCATCATACGTTATGTCAAATCTAAATCCAACAAGTTATTCAGATACTTCAGATATTGTTAACCTTTTTGTTATTAGTAGAATTACTGATGAAAAGTTTTTACAACAACTGATACCTTTGGGTGACAACTCATTGAATCAATTGTTCAATAGATATGGAACAGGTCTTTCAACATTACCAAGACAAAGAATTGATGCTGACTTAGCTCAGATGATGTCAATTAACTCGGAGTTTGGTGTTATACCATTTTCACCTGAGTTTTATCCGTCAAATGGAAATGCCAATGACCCTGTTAAAGTTATTGGAACACCAGGTAATCCGACTATGGGAATATTTTTCTCCTCAACAACATCCAACTTACAAGACAAAGATTATATTTCACCTGGAATTATAAACTTCAGACCTGACCCGAATCAAACTGCAGTGACATATGATTTTGGAATCAAATCACAACAAGTTCCATTCTATCAGTGGAGTTTAAGACAAGGTGGTGTTTCGAATATATTCGGAAGTGAAAGAAACAACTGGGCAACAACAATAAATGATATTACAGAATATCCTTATCAAGCGTTGAGTAGAAGAAGAGTTACAACTCCGAACTATTATTATGGAAATAATACATCATATGATATCTTCCAAAGAGGTTATATTTTCAGTGTTACGAATACAAGCACACCACAGAACATGAATTATGATACATTTACTATGTCACAAAGTAGTAAGTTTTTAGTAGGTGCGCCTTATCATTTTTACTTTGGGTTAATCAAAGGAGAAACCGCATTGGATAAATTTAAAACTAAGTATGGAGCAAATGAATAAGTTTACACTCATACCAAGTGCTCAACAGTATAAGTCAGCACCTGCTAACGACCAAGAAATTTCTATTTCTTTGGAAGAAAAACAACAGGAACTTACGGAATACGATAGAAGTTCGACAGTCAGCTTAGCGGATGTATACGATGGTGAAAGACAAGGGTGCACAATATTCAGACCAACATTCAAAATTAGTTATTTATATGGTAATGTTATCACCGGAACCACAGAATATCTTCCATTTAAAAATAACTTGTTCTATGTAGGTGCAGATGCTTCAATCCAAAATAATGTATGGAAAGGGTTTCCACAATATTATGAATTTGATTTTTTTAGACCGAATATATCAGACCAACATTTAGATTACAAAGCCAAGAGTGCATACACCTATAATTGGACTTATTATATTTCATATGCATTTGAGAACGACGAAAATAAAATACTTTACACAACATTATCAACTCAAAATAATTGGGTTGCAAAAGACGGTATACCTTTTACACTCAGTAATGCACAATCAAACGGTAGTCGAGTTATAAGATTCGAATGTGTTGCACCTCACGGGTTGACTCCTGGAGAATTTGTTGAATTATCTTTCAGTTACAAACAAAATAATATTTTTGAAGTTTATTCATTAGGTAATGATGTGTTCGACAGTCAACCATACGTATTTAATATTTTTAATTACGGATATACTGGAAGCACTTTCTTGAACGGAAAAGTTGGAACATTCAAAAGAGTTTTGAACCCTGAAAATTTAGCCGAAACAAGGTCCACATACTATGTGAGAAAACATAAGATTCTTACAAACTTAGATGACCTTATAATGACAAAATCGGGATTTGAAAAAAATGTTTTTAACGAAGAAAAAAAACTCGAACTAAGTTCTTTAACCCCAAACAATGTTACAAGGATAAGTCAGAAGACAAGTAGTAATGCTTATAACGTTTCTTCTGCAATAGACTTCAATTTCAACGGATTCATTGATAATCAAAAAAGACCATTGTCAGAGATATTCCTAACTATTGTATTCAAAGGATATACTGGTTGGTTTAACGAACCATCCAATGGTGTTGGATTGAAACAAGGTTGGAAATTCAATATAACAACATCACCAAACTTCTATTGGGACCAATCATTTGTTAATTCAAATACATCGGTTCCTTTATCATCATACACCAAAACAAACGGTGTTACAAAGACATTCTATTACAATGGTGATTTAAAGAGAGATGATGTCATGGATGGTGATTTCTGTGAGTGGAACAACTACGAACAACTTGAAAGAGTGGTATCACCATATTTCCACAAGATAAAATATAACCAAAACATATTTTCAACTACACCGACACCTGACACAAACGCACCTGGATATTATTATGAACCACATAATAGTATGACACTCAAAACATTTTCTGATTACATTGAAACAGGAGATGTTGGTAAAGTTGAGAATGTTCCATCATATTCATTCTTTTCAAATGCTGACCAACAGTTCAGATGGAGAGACTTATATACTTATGGTTTCGTAGATAATTTAGGAAGGGGAGTTGATTATCCATTCCTAAATAGTGCCCACTACCCGTATCAAGGGATAATATTTAGATTAATACCTGAAGGTTCTAATTTCAATGGAAATCTTCTTGGTATTGGTTTCCCAGTAAAACCACTTATCGATGGATGTGAATAAGTATTTGATGACACAAAACCAAGGGTCAGATAGACTGATTAATATCCCTGTGCAATTATCTTGGGATTATTTGGGTAATGACCAAAGTATTGAAGTATATGAGGAAGAGGTTATCACTGAGGTAATTGGTATTGGTAGAGATTTTGAAGTATCAAGATTTGCTAATCATTTTTATACAGGATTAACACAAGTCATTACTGAAATAAACTATGAGTTTTATTTCTATTCAGGAGGAACTTTAAGTTCATCTGCAAATTGGAAAATGGATTATACTGCAGAAGGATTCAGTGTTCAAGACATTTACTATTATAATAATAATTTTACAAACTCATTTTTCAAATTGGACTTCTATGATAGTAGAGATGAGAAGAGTCAGATTAATTATTTGACAATCATCATCCCAACTCAACAAGGATACAAGATGCCTGCGATGATGCAGAGAACACCTGTTGAAATCAAAATGCCGAAGTTCACTTTGGACTATGTTGGAGACAAAGAAGGATATTTTATTTATTGGTTAAAGAAGAGAGAGTTTTTGAATATCGATACATTCTTCATGACTGCCAAGTTCTTTAATGCGGAGAAAGGATATTTTGTTAAGATGATGAATCAGGGACAATTCAACTTGGTTGCTAACCCTTACAATTTTGATACCCTTACAAATTTCTATTATCCAGTTAAGTTGGATTACGATACACAAACCTACCAAGTATTGAACAGTAATAATCAGAGAGTTGGACTAGCAACCAACCCGATAAAATGGTATGAATATGTTAACCCACCACAATAATGGATTATAATTTTATTATATCACCTGAAAATATTTTAGGAGACATTGTAACAGTTAATTATGAAAATCAACCTGTAGGTGTTTACTCAGGAATGAGTCAGATTTTGACTGCAGGTTCAGGTGGGACATCTACATTAACAGGATTGAGTGTCAACATTCTGATAACTCAGACAGCGGTTGATGCGGGATACTATTCACCATTTGATGGAGCCATCCTTCAGAAAGATGTTGTGGCCAATTTCATATTTTCTGCAACAACTGGTAGTCCATACACTTATTATGTTTATAATACATCGAGTGATTTCCAAAAATTCTTGGAGTTATCTCAATATTCTATAGATTGGGGTGATGGTTCACAGATTGAGGCTTTCCCACAAACAATACCAAACTCCATATCACACCAATATCCTACCAATACACCTGACCAATATAAAATAACTGTAAGACAGATTAATCCTTGGGGAGTAACTGTGGTAGAAAAAACGGTAACAACACCATATACAAATGTTGTTGCACCAAACCCACAAGGAACCGCTTATTTTGTTTCAAACAACGGAAGTTGGAGTGGAACTCCTGTGAGTTATAATTACATTTTCTCAGGAGATGCTGTTAACGAAGTTCAACCACAAGAATCTTATAACTATGTGACTGTTCCGTATACTATATCAGGGATAACACTTTCGAGAATAAATGAACTTACCCCTTATGGTAATCTTACACCACAACAAAGAATTGGTTTACCAATAATTCAGAATGGACAGATTTGGGGAACAATAACAAACATTGACCCGTTATTTACTGCTTACACTATCAACAGTGTTGACTATTATGACTTTAGTGGAGGAACAACAATATTCTTCGAACAGTCATATGGGTTTACTGCTGATAATCTCACCGCAGTTCCTATAACAAAAAACGAAGCTTTATTGAAAGTTATGGACCAACCACAGATACAAACTGATGTGTTTGTTGAGAGAGGAAAGAACAGTGCATATGAGAGAGTTCAGAGATTGGGGGAGGTTGATAATTTGGGTGACATGATTAATTATGGATACGGATTTTTTAACGTTGAAAATAAGGACTAAACTATTTATAAAAAAACAAAAACATGGCAATAGGCTCATACGGAACGATTAGACCAAGTGATGTTTCACCAGAAGATGTTGAAATAACTATGGTTTATACTCCATCAAGAGATGTGACAGAAGATTTCACATTAACAACCCTTGATGCACCAACAATTTTAAGACCATACTTCAACAATTCTGTGACAGGTGGAAATGCTGGTGTGGAAGTTTTAGGAGGTTTGTATAATCTTACATTACCTGCAGAACAATTTAACGCCCTCGGAATTTATACTTTATATTTGAGACCGGCACAAATCAGAACAGTAATTACTGATTGTGGAGTTCTTAATGCATTACCAAACGTAAAAGGAATCATCATTGATGTTACCAACGTCCCAACAGAATTCCAAAATAACTTTGTTCCTCAAGGTCTTGTGGGATATAGAGTTGAATACTTGAATACTGATGGAACAAAGATACCAAACTTCTTCAGAGTTGTTACATCTTGTTTCTTCTGCGAACCCGTTGTAACAAACGAAGTTAATACAACACAAAAGGCAATCCGTTATAGATATGTTGATGGTTCAGCAAACCTTTTATTCTTAACATTGTCACCTTCATCATCACCAACTAACAATCCAAACGCTACACCATTCATTGGACAGCCTGACCAAAGCATTATTATTTCAAACACATACTTTAATCCAGTTTCAATAGAAATTGAAATGGTTGAATACGATATATCATCTCTTGCAATTGCTCTTTACGGTAATCAGACCAAGTCTATTGATGATGGTATCTACACAATCTACGATTCTGAGAACAACATCTACAGACAATATAATCTTTATGAAATTAGAGACCAATTTAACGCTCTACTTTATGAGGTTAGACAAAACCGTGGAAATAATATCGATTTCAGTAAAAACTTTACAACAATCACTAGTTAATGGCGACATCAAGAAGCAAATATTTTTATCCTCCGAGACCAGGTAATGGGGCGGGGACATTCTCTGATAACATTGTAGGATTACAAACCGTCAATGGGGGTGGTCTTACGCTTGGAACTTTTGATTTCAATACAATTGTTACTGAAAAAGTTAACAGAACATTTAATGTTGGGGCATTCTCAGAACTAATCAGTTTAGAAGGATTAGGTATTGATGATTTAACTGAAAGTAGAAGAATACAGGCAACACAGTTTAGGGTTTATCCGAACTATGATGTGTCCCAAGTTCTTAACTTTACTATGTATGGTTCACTATCAAAAAGATTCAGTGTATCCATAACCAAAATCATCAACTTCTTTCCTGCGTCACTTGACGTTCAGTATGAAACAGACAATTTCTTAACAGGAGAGACCGCTGTTAATATTTCATATAATGCGTTAGAGGATGAAACATTTTTTAGAGTTAATGTTGATAGATTTTTCAATCCATTTGGTATTGATTATACCATAAGTGCTTCTACCAACTTATCCTTGAGGGAAATTACAGTTTCTCCTTTGAGAAATTTGACCGAGACATATCTCGACTACGTTGTTAATTTAGGTGGTAAGTCATATCCTGTAGTATCGTTAAATCCTTCAGACTCATTAACAAGTGGATACATTGAGTTATATGTTTCAGGAGCACCATTTGGAACTACTGCAACAACTTTTGAAGATAATTTCATAATTAGACCAAGTGATTACATTGTGGATAAAACCTTCTCAGAAAACTTTGATGAAGTTGAGAAATTTCTATTGAATAGATTAATTGTTCCTGAATATACTGCCTTTTTCCAAGTTCCACAACAAAACGAGGCGGGACAATATTTTACACAATATACTCAAGTAACTTGGCCGAAAGAAGGTCCTTGGAATTTGAATATTCGTGGAATATCTTTTGACCAATACCTTGAACAACTTCAAGAAATTGCCATCAATCTCGATTCATTCAAAACAAATTTGATTTCAAGATTTTTAGTGACCGATTCCTTAAAAGAGTTTGATACCCTCGGACAAAAAGTTGAAAAAATATTCCAAATTTATGGAAGAAGTTTAGACCAAGTAAAACAATTCATTGACACGTTGGGTTACATGAATTCAGTTAACTATAATGTTGGAAATGATATTCCATCTCAATTATTAGTTAATTTATCTCAAACATTAGGTTGGCAGTCAAACTTCTCTCCAATCACAGAAGAAGACTTTTTAACATCTGTATTTGGGAACCAAAGTAATACCAATTATCCAGGTTATGCGAGAGCCCTTACACCGACAGAATTAAACTATGCTTATTATAGAAATTTAATTCTAAATGCGGCATACCTATTCAAATCAAAAGGAACAAGAAGGTCTGTTGAGTTTTTACTTAGACTCATCGGAGCTCCTGATTCTTTGATTGAATACAACGAACACATTTATTTAGCGGACCAAAGAATTGATTTGGAAAGATTTGATACACAATGGGCTCAAATCTCAGGAGGAACTTATATAGAACAGACACCTTCTTATATACCAAACGTGACTTTCAAAATTAAAGGTCAAACATTCAGTGCATATACATCAACAACAACATATGAAACTGCGAGAATTTTAAGGAGTGATTATCCTATTGATTTTGAGGGATATCCAAAAGCCCCAAGAGATACTGAAACATATTTCTTCCAAATTGGTGCGGGTTGGTATGAAACAACACCAGCTCACCGAAGTCCTGATGAGGTTCAAGTAACAGGTAATGTGTTCACAGGACAAAACTACAATATTCAAACTCAACTCCAACCATTCACATATGGACAAACATATCTTGATAGATATAGAGATTTCCCATACATGTCAGATGGATTCAAGTTGAGGAAAGTAATTGACAATAATAAGTCTTGGTTATCAGATGACGAGAAAATCAGAGTATCAACTCAAGGAGATTATAACGCCTATTATTATGTATCAAACGAGAAACTTGTGTTGAATGTTAAGAATGTTGATTTGTTCTTAAACCCGAGCCAAGGTCTTGTATATGATGTGTGGGTTGAATCAAGAACATATGATTATCCGATTCCTGAATCAGGATTAACTGTTGGATATCCTGTTCCTGGTGGTGTTGATTGGACCTTTATAAATCCAGAACCAAAAAAGAAAACGTTCTTCGAATTCTCTCAGACATTTTGGGAGAACATGATTAATGTAAGAAACAGACAATACATTACCGATGGAAAGACTGGTGGTTATCCTGTGTTACAATCTATATTTTGGAAATACTTGGAATCACAACAAACAGTTGGTATTCCAAATAACAAATACACATATCAAAAGTTAATTGATTACGTTGAAAACCTCGGACCTTATTGGACAAAGTTGATTGAACAAATGATTCCAGCAACAACAATTTGGTTAAGTGGAGTTAAATATGAAAACTCAATTTTCCATAGACAAAAGTATGTTTATAGAAGACAAAGAGGTTGTCAATTTATTCCTGTTCCTGCATTACCATGTTCATTAGATGCTGAGATATTCCCTACTGATTGCGCTTCAGAATTTGTTGATTTCTCAATCTATCCATGGTTGAACGGAGATGTTCAAGTATCAAGTTTTGAGGCAATATTAAACAACGTGTTATCGAACTACTTTACAAGTCAAGGATTACTACAAACTCAATGTAATTTGAACTCAGTTGTTTCGACTTGGTATGTAGACTTGAAAATTGGAAATAACACAATCATACAAGAACCATTCTTTACAGGATATGGTAACACAGATGTTCCAACAACAACTGAATGGAGAAATGCTTTATTACAGTATCTCCCTAATTTATACAATTATGGGTATACTTTCTTCATTCAAGGTAATATAATAAAAATTATGAGTATGACCGCAACACCTATTTATATTGATGAAGTTATCAGTTTAAATGCGGGAATTTCATTCACAATTAATTGCACAACGATATCATGATGGCAGTCCCACCAAATATAGCCCCCTTAAATTACACGGTAAACGTGACTGGAGATTGTAGTAACAATTCTTCAGGTATTATTTCTGTTTCAGTTAGTGGAGGGACACCACCATATTCATTCAATTGGCAAGATTTTTCACCTTGTGTAAATTCTATAGGGTTATGCGAAAAGTTTGGTGTAGTTGGGGGAAATTATTCGGTTAGAATCAACGATAGTTCGTTACCACAAAACTTTGAGTTTATTGTAAACATACCGGTTTCAAACGGAGTGTGTGCAAGTATAGTTCAAGTTCAGAATACAACATGTAATCAATTTAATGGTTCTGTTACGGGTTCTTCGACATCACAGTATTCATCAACTCAGTTTCTTTTAGTTGACTCTGCAGATACCATATTACAATCAGCAACAACTGCGGTTCAGGATGTGGTTTTCACAAACTTAAGTGCGGGAACTTATAATTTGATTGCCCTTGATTTAGGGGGGTGTAGTGGAAGAACACAAAGTTTTATTGTAGATAATTCAACAGCGTTAGATTTTGGATTCTATGTTGTTCCAAACTCAAACTGTGGTTCAAATCAGACAAACGGTAAACTTTATATCACAGGTCTTACAGGAACTGCACCGTTCACATACAATTGGAGTGTCGGAACTTCAACAGGGTCAACTTTAACAGGATTGACCGAAGGAGTTTATTCTTGCACTGTCACAGACGCTTATGGATGTCAGGCTTCAAAATCTGCACAAATTACAACGGTTAGTCCATTGGCATTTGGTTATTGGTCTGCCGCAACACCGACATGTTTCAATAGCAATGGGTCGTTGACTTTATACATCACAGGAGGAACTGCACCTTATTATTATTCAGCATCTACAGGGAATGTTGAAGTAAGTTATGCTCAACAATTTACATTGAGTTCCATTCCAAATGGAACTTATACTGTTTCAGTTACAGATGCGGGTCTTTGTAATATTAATGTAACAACAAGTTTACAGAGTCCACAAAGTATTGCTTCAGTTTCAATTAGTTCAACAAATTCAAATTGTTCATCAAACGATGGTTCAATAACCGTTGCGGTTTCTCAAGGAAGCACACCTTACACATATACGTTAATTAAACCAAACGGTGATACTTTAGTTACAGCATCAGCACAACCTTTACAAGTTTATACAGGATTGGACGAAGGAACATATACAGTCTTTGTTGAGGACGCTACATCATGTTCATACAACCAAGAAGTTTATATCTTCGCTCAAGATACATTTACAATATCTACCTCAGTTACAGGAACAACTTGTGGTGCCAACAACGGAACAATTCAAGTTATCAGAACAACAGGTGGAACAGGTCCTTATGATTTCTCTTTGGATGATAATCAGATTATTTTGGATACATCACTTTCAGCCATTACATTCTCAAATGTATCTGCTGGACAACATACTGTTACAGTAACAGACGCCACAGGATGCACCCAAACACAACAAGTTTCAGTTACATCGCAACCACTCTTAACATTCTCACTTTATTCTGAAGGATGTGGGACAGGAAACGAGGGAGTATTGACTGCATTCATATCATCAGGAACACCACCATTCAC
>B570J29032_109958161_pt1 | contig 11729 bp, 11 predicted proteins | sample LakMenEpi16Nov12_FD_29032 | JGI IMG/M metagenome (IMG submission 29032)
ATTCGAGCGCCTGATTACAGCGCCAGTGTACAGTCAGGTGACATGGAAATTTATTTCCGACCCATGAACTACAAAAATCTCAACGACAACAATCAATTGCAATATGAAAATCAACGCATGTTACAGATGTTGCCAGACACCAAATTTGAAGACACTGAAAAAATGAATGCGCTCACTGCTGCTTTGAAAAGAATCACTGACATCACTGTTACTGCATTGGCACAAAGTATAGCCACAGTCAAAACTCCCAGTGCCATGGTCTCAGAACCTGAATACATTGAAGACTTTCTTAAAAATTGCGATCGCAGCTTGTTTACACAGATTAGAGATCATATTATCAAATTAAAATCACAAGCTGAAATACAACCAATGACACTGACCTGTGACGAATGTGCTCACACGTATGAACAATCTATAGCACTGGACATGTCAAATTTTTTCGCACCCGCCTCCTAGTCTCTGATTCTGACACCATTGGCAAGATAGTTGACGCAATGGATAAAGAAATTAAAAATATTAGACAGGAGGCAATGCAAATGGCCTGGTACATGAGAGGTGGTCTCAGTTACGAACAAGCCTTGCAACTCAGTAGCTCTGAAAGAGAAATTGTCAGTGCACTAATCAAGGAAAACATGGAGACCACCAAAAAAAGCGGCCTCCCATTTTTTTAATATGCTATATCAAGATCAAGTACGCAAAGACATATTACATTGGCTGGAAAACTTTGTTGAAAAGCCACACCCTGCACTAGGCGGCTGGGCACCTTGCCCGTATGCACGTAGGGCCAGACTGGACAATGATTTCGAAATTAGACTGGGATTGGCGCCTATACATGATTTGATAAAAATCAGCAAGCACGGTCTTGGTGGTAAAAGTGTTATTATCATTGTGTACAAAGCTGATCAAGTATCACATGAATCGTTCAGCAACGATATTGAAATAGCCAACAGAGAATTTTTGTTGCCAAATAACCTGTTGGCACTGGAAGATCACCCTGATGATGTAGAAATGGTAAATGGAGTTTGCATGAATCAAGGCACTTATGCATTGGCACTGGTGCAAAACCTTGATGATCTCAATGCCAAAGCCCACCAGATGGCCAACAAAGGATTCTATGACACGTGGCCAGAAGCATACTTAAAACCATTATTTAAACACAGGAAAGATCCACGATGACATATTCAGTATACCAACACTGGGACCCATTGAAAGTCTGTGTAGTAGGACGCAGCTATGCACCTGAATTTTATTCTTGGATCACAGTGCCTCATGTGAGAACATTATTTGAAAAAATTGCTATCGAGACTGAGGAAGATTATCAAGCCATTATAAAAAAACTACAAGAGTTTGGTGTAGAAGTACTGAGACCTAATTTGCCAACAGATGCGTTTGCAAACGGAAAATATGTCCCACCACCGATGTGTCCGAGAGATTATATGGTGATGACTGGCGACAAATTTTACGAAAACTATAGTTTTGCTTTTAAAAAATCATACCAGAATGTCAAAGACTTGTCCTGGCCAGACTGTAGTTCAATGGAAGAGTTCGTATTGTTACCCAACAGTATACAACAAGAATGCAACATTAACCATTGGTTCAACGAATACCAAAAAATTTATTCCACATGTGATCATATTTTTGATCACATACGCCAACAAGGAAATACAATTAAGTCACACCATTATGACACAGACTTGTTAAACGGAGCACAAATATCACGCATTGGCAAAGATTTGTATTTTGGAACAAACTCTTATGATCAAGACACAACCAATTATAAAAAATTTATTGACCAAGAATTTTTAAACACCAGAAATCACATTGTCAACACCGGCGGACATGGTGATGGAACCTACTGTCCTGTATGCCCTGGATTAATCATAAGTCTTTATGATGTGCCCACTTACGCAAACACCTTCCCAGGATGGGAAGTAGTGTATCTTCCTGGGCAGAGTTGGAACAAAGTACAACCATTTTTAAATCTTAAACGTAAAAACAAAGGCAAGTGGTGGATACCAGGTTTTGAACATGACCAAGATGTAATTAATATTATTGAAAAATGGTTAGGACATTGGACTGGATATGTTGAAGAAACAGTGTTTGATGTCAACATGTTGATCATTGACCCTAAAAATGTTATGGTGTTTAACTACAACAAACAAGTATTTGATGCATTGGATCGATATGGTATTACTCCGCATGTAGTTCCGTTTAGACACAGATATTTCTGGGATGGAGGAATACATTGTGTAACCAGTGATCTTCATAGAGAAGGTGTGATGCAAGATTACTTTCCAGGAAGGAATCAATGACATATCAATTTGCCAGAATTGACCTCAGTAAAACTGAATATACACCTAGTGTACACTGGGAATATATCCAAGATCGCAGTGAAGATACATTAAAAAAATTAGATGATATCTACAGGACCTACACTATTTACAAACACTTTGCTAGTGTAATGCCTATGTTTCACAGTAGATATTTGGATCCAATGGCAGATGTCATTGGCTACTACGATAACAACAAACTTGTGGCATGGAGTTTGATCCGGCGTTTTGATAACCATAATGCCCTGTGCGATCAATTTGCATGGACATATCATCAACCTCGTTCAAGATTAGGAATTGAAACGATGAAAACAGAATGTGCTATCTACAAGGAGCGAGGATTTAAATACCTGTATCTTGAACAAGCACATCTGTACAAATCTGAAATTGATGGATTTGAAATAATAGGACCACTGGAGTAACAATGGATTTATACACAATTTGGGCAGACAAAGAGGGCGATATTTCTGACCTTGACTGGGTCAACGGAATGAAAAGTTTTTTTGATCATTTGATTGCTGAAGGCCGAATGGAAAGCTATAGAATCACAAGATGCAAAATGGGATTCCGCAGCATTGCTAACATGCCCGAATGGATGATCATCATGGAATTTAAAGACATGGCTCAGATGGACATGGCATTCAAACGAGTAGCACCGCTCGAAGGCGAACTCGAAGAGAAACACAAATCGTTTAATCAATTTGTCAGTGGCAACATACAGCATGCGCTCTTCAGAGACTGGCCTGATCAAAATCTATGAAATACACACTTTTTGCAGGTTGTTCATACACAGCCGGCGACGGATTTGAATTGAAAAAAACTGAACCGTCTTTGTGGGTTAATCAGGTATATCATAAATGTTTTTCGCACACTACCCAACTTAACGTGAGTCGAGGTGGCCGATCCAATGCAGGTATTTTTCAAGACACAGTAAAAGTATTATTAACGTATCCGGTTGAATATGCCATAGTCGAATGGACCAGTATGCCGCGCTATGAGTTAGAATTAGGTTTTGAAACTTACACTACCAGACAATGTTTTATGCCAAATCTCAAATGCCATACCCATAACTTAAATGATATAAACTACACCAGTGCTTATTTGACTTCAATTTGCGAGAGGTTTACATCACTGGCACACGATTACTACGAAATATCAAATCTTATTGAGTATGTTAATACAATTGTTAATCTTGCACAATTAACAAAAACCAAAGTCTTTTTTATCAATGGATTGTGTCCTTGGGACAACAATTTTTTTATTAAAAAAGAATCTGTGCTTCCATCTGAATATACCACGTATACTCAAAAACTATTAAACACCAACAGTCGAGATGATACCGAAGTGTTTCAGTTATACAATACCATGCATGATAATTTTATTAATTTGGGTGGCATACACGAACTACTATGGTTAAATTTATATAATTCGATGCTATCAAGCAAAATAGATGTAAACGATGATCTTGCTCATCCTGGCATTAACTCTAATAATCTTTATTTTGATTTATTTTCTAAGCTATTAACCAAACAACTACTTTAAGAACTTTGCGCTGCAAAGTTCTATTGATTTCACTTCGTTCATCAATTTTGTTTTTCTTTAGTATTATCTAGATTAACTGGTCACAATTCACCGTATGCACGGTGAACATGAAAAAGCATTATCTGAGTAGCCCAGTCATCTATCATAATGAGATTGCAGTTTCCTGCGCGGAGGCGGTTGACCGGTACCCCCTACTCAAGTTTCACATATCAACGGAACCCTAGTAACCCGACGATAAATCCAAGTTCTATGAGCACGGGTTGTATCTTTTTCATCAGAGCCCGAACCATTTGTTGCCTTAAGTTAGCAATTGCCTTTGACACCCAAAGTTCTAGACCGGGTATTGCACCGTTCCTCGATGGGGCTGGACCAACCATCCAGCACAGAGTCAGTAAAGCTGCCTATCTAAATTTTATTTTTTATGTGACTACCATGTATGCGGCACACAATCTGTCCGTTGTAGTAGTCGTCTGATTCTAATACTCTATGATTGAATTGTTCTCTAGCTTCTACATAACTGCATTCTGCTTTTGATTTACAATAAAATAATATTTCTCTTGTGAAGTTGTCGGCGCCTTGCGCTAGAATGTCTTTGTTGAGTTGGTCGTTTGATCCATAATATAGTTGCCAGTCTGAGTCAATCTTGCTTCGAATTCGTTTTTTCTTTTTGTTGCCGTTCTTTAATTTTACTACTTTGTATGAGGTTTTACTAAATTTTGCTAATTTTTTGCCTATGTACTTGCGACCAGAAAGATTATTTGTAATCAAGTAAACAAACCCTACACAATCTTCTGGTAAAGTCTCAATTGGAGCATTTTGATATAGCCAGATCATGTGTTGTGTGCGGGTTATCCTTGCTCTATAGTTATGCCTTGTTGTTGCCTGTTTGTGATTTTATGTTAGTTCTATTTCTCGTTGCCATTGTTGATCAAATGCTGTGCCCATACTGGTTTGCCCACACACTGCGGAACAGATAGGGTCCTGTGTAGGAATAGCATCAATATCTGTAATAAAGTCCTGTTGTCTTGTGCCTAACCAACAACAGGGTACCAAGTTGCCTTTTGCATCAATAAATGCACTTTTTTCTCTAAGGGCGTAGCAATTTATTGCAGTTGATTGTGTTTGAATTGGTTGCCATCCAGTTGGGAATTGCAACGTTTCTGTAAATGGACGTTTTGAAACTTTGGCACGAAACCAGCTGAACCCCATGTCTCTAGCCATTTGTTCGCATTTGTCGACCTGGTGTTGATTGTGTCTATACACCAACATATCCCAGTGTGCAGAGCCGCCGGCCGAAACAAATGATTCAACGTTGGCCATTAGTTTATCCCAGTTTACATTTTTACGATATACGCCATTAGTGTCTGCCAGCCCGTCAATACTGAACACCACATAATCTTGCGGCTGAGTCATGAGTTGGGCTAGGCCGTGCCACCAGAATGTGCTTTGTATAGCGCCATTGGTATTCATACCCAGTGTAATGTTGTTGTTGATAGACCTGAACCTATTGAATATGTCCAGCGTGTGTTTACCAGCAGCCGGATCTCCGTAGTTGCCGCACATAAACATTTTGTCTAATTGGCGTATTTTATCTTCATTGATCACATTGAGAATTTGACTCATAGAAAGATGATGCTGACGATCTTTTCTAAAGTTTGTGTCAGTTTCTCTAGCACACAACGGGCATGCGGCCTGGCATACGTCCGTGGGTTCGAGATGTAGAACTTTTAAGTCACGCAAGATCAATGTCCGTGTTGTAGCTAGTAAAGCCGTTTTCTTTGATAACTTTGAGAATGTTCTCCACACGTCCGGCCAGTTCATCGCGATGTGAAACAAGCCAGATTGACTTGTGGCGTTCACGACTCATTTTCTTCAGCAAAGCCAGTGCATTCTCTACACCTTGTGTGTCTAAACCGCTGTCGATCATTTCATCAACAAACAACAAATTGATAGGCTGGTATAAACTTTCCCAGACATCACGGAATGCCCAGCTCATACTCAATATCAATCTGTTGCGTTCGCCACGCGATAAATTATCAAAATCTAATTCACGCCCTAGTTCTTCAATGCTGACTGTTAAATCGTTTTGGAATAACACTGTGTGCGGTAATCCAATACGATCTAGATAGTGTGTGAGCCTTATATTAAGATAACTTAAATTTTGCTCAATGATTTTTTTGCGAATAAAACTGTCTTTGCTGGTCAATAGTTTAAGCAAGAAATCTTGATGCTCTTGCAATCTTGTGAGTTCATTGAGTGTTTCATAATCAACTGTTTGCAGTGCCTGTCCTTGCATATCTTCAATTTGCTCACCGTATGGATCTACTTCTGCTGACTTGTCTGCAATTTGTTTTTGTAGATTTTCTAGTGTGGCACGGTGCTGAATGGCATCCTCTTCTTTGTCATAGAACATTTTAGGAGGCTTGCCTAACACACCTAATCCTTTGTGTGTGGCTTCCAGCTGCATGAGATCATGTGTGTACATTTCGGCATTGGCATGAGCTGTGGCCAGATCTTGTTGTTTACTGGCCAGTACTTCTTCATGTTTTTCGTCATGCAGATCTTGCCCGCAGGCATGACAAGTATGTTTTTCCAATGCAGCTACGTCTTTGACTATCTTGGCAATTGTTTTTTCTTCTCGACCTAAATCAAGTTTAATTCGACTGATAGAGCCGGCTAGGTCATTGATATCTTTGCGTTTTTGATCCCAAAGTTTGTGATCCTTGTGCGCTTGTATTTCAACATCAATATCAATTTCTTTTAACGCAGTTAGTGCGTTGGTAAGATTGTTAATATCTTCTGTGTGTTTGTTAGACCATAAAGTCTGGCGGCGTTTTATGGCTTCAATTTGTTCTTCGATTCTTTTGTTAGCTTCGGTAACTGCACGAATTCTAAATTCTTCTTGAGTTATTGCATCTTTAGTTTCTCGATTAAGTTCTTTAATCCTGTCAGCTCGCTCGCTGAGCATGGTAATGCCTAACAACTGTTCAATGATGGTGCGCTGGTCGTTGGCCTTTAGACTCAGGAACGGTTCTGTGTAAGTGTTAAGTGCCAGGATATGTTTGAACATATCGTGACTTAGACCTAGAGTTTGTTCAATGGCATCCTGTGTTTCTCTGCTGTCGCCCTGTGCTTCGTCAGTGACCATTTGCTCTTGATTGTTCACAAAGAATCTTAACACATTGGGTTTGCGACCTCGTTCAATTTTATAATCTCGGCCATTGCAAACAAAGTCTAAACTGACCAACATGTTCTTCCCATTGGTTTTGTTTACTAAATTATCTTTGCGAATGTTTGAAAGAGCATTGCCATACAATGCATAACTTAAAGCATTGATGATAGTGGTCTTACCTGTGCCGTTACGGCTTCCATCTCCGCCTAGATCTAGATTTTCGCCTAGCACCAGTGTGAGATCACTACGATCAAAGTCAATGGCCTGTGTGGCATTGCCCACACTCATGAAATTTCGGACAGTAAGATTTTTAATGTGTATCAAATGGTGTCTAGCCTATGGTTTAAAATAGTATTTGAAAATTCTTGAACATAAAACCTGTGGTTAAATTCAACTGTATCCTGTACACTATACATTAAATCTTTCAACTGGTCAATTGATAGTGCGCCAATTTCCTTGACAATTTTTATCACTGCTCGTATGCGATGGTTCGGATCTTGAATTAAATCATAGTCTTCGTTCCATAGATGATCAAAAGTTTTAAATCCTAATTTTTTTATTTGAGCTAAAGATCCAGGTGCACCTAAAATTACAAAAGGTCTTTTATACAAGATTGCTCGAAATGTTTTTTCTGTTAGATACGGATACGGGTATTGTAATACAGTCTCAACCGACACGTATAAAAATGCCTGCTGAACCGACGGAATATCCCACCGATTTATATTTGGTGCACCGGTGATTGTTGTATCTTTCCAATTGTTGGAAAAAAACCAATGGTGTCGATTAAAAACGTCTTGCCCAGCAACATCTATGCCAAATCGATCATTAATGTTAGTAAACGGAGTCGTTGTTACAAATATCAAATCAGTTGGCAGGTTTGTAGTGTCGCTGCTAATCTTTGTTGTGTTTGAAAGTGTGGCCAGGGCGGAATTAAAATGCCAGGACAGAATACCACAGTCTAGCAACTGGTGTTCTCGAAGATAGCACAAAAACATGACCCGATGCAATCGTTTGGCACCATTTAAACAGATGTAGGATTTAACAATTTTGTCAACATTGATATCAATTGATTGAGGATTTGGATCAGTTTGTTTCAGTAAATAGTTATTTTCAAATATTTGCATGCCAAACTCGTCGGTTACTCCTTGATTTATTTCGCTTGAAATACCATAGTGATTGGTCAGCAACAGGCAAAAGCACACAGATATGTCCAAATGATTTAAACAGGTCATGAGATTGCTGATAATAAATCCATCTCCGCTGCTTCCATAGTAAAAGTCTGTGTCATAATGATAAATTAAAATTCGATCATTTGGATCATAATGATCTTTATATGCCAAAGACAAACTCTGGTACAATCGGCCAGGATCATTTGCTAAATTATGTAAATTAATTTCGGCTATAATGTTATATTTTGCTTGTAGCCTAGCATAAACCATTGGCCATAGAGGATATGTCAGCATAGTAGCTTTGATTTTTTTAATGGCATTTCATAAATTCTGATAGATTTGCAGCAATAACTTTGAATCAAAGAATTCAGATTCAATATTGGTCAGTTGGTCTGTGACAATTTGATCTACACTTTCAAATTTGATTTCGCCAGGCGACATGTCTGTGTCTACTGCTGAATTCTTAACAGGAATCAGTGCCATTTCACGCAGATTATAATCCTTGACAAACGTATCTTTGATAAAGTTTGCTTCCTCGTAGCTGATGTCAATGTCTAATTCTACACGAATATGCATATTTGGTGCTAGCAGTGTCGGGGCACTGTCGATTACTTGACTAAGTTTGAGCACACGATATAATGGTTGTCCTGGCCAAGCATGATATTCCGGCTCATCTCCCCAGTTCAATATCATCATTCCGCGATCTGCATCTCCGGCATCTGCATAATTATGAGGAAAGCAATTGCCAATGTAATGTATATTTTTACGTTGTTGTCTAAGATGAAAGTGCCCACTAAAGACTCGATCTACACCACCAAAATCTTCTGCCGATATTTCTCCATGGTCTGGCATCTCTACCATGGCATTCATTTTGAAATGTGGCAGTTCAAAATGTCCAAACACATATTTGGATGTTAATTTGGGCACACGCTTGTGATCATCTCCAACTAGCCAAGGAGCAATAGTTACATCACCATCAGTGAACCAGTCGTTTACAATTTGAATGTTGGGCAGGTGTCGAGCCCATTCAGTGCTGTAGATATCACGTCGGTCACGATAGTACAAGTCATGATTGCCAGGAATAAAATAAAAGCGATCAAATGCCGCCGAAAGCTTTTCTAAACTACGCAAACTGTATTGCAAGGTCTGCATGTTTATGCTGGCACGATGATGACTCCAATCACCCAGGAACATGCCAGTCTCACAACCATTTTTTTTGGCAGTGGCAATAAACCAATCAACAAAATTGCTGCAGTCTTGATTGTGAACAAGACTGTTTGATTTCAGCCCAAAATGTATATCTGTGCAAACTGCAACTTTTTTAAATAGACTCATTGAGTAATTATACTACATCATCTAGACTGGAGTAAACCGGACCGGACAACGCCATCATTGAATGTTTGCCAGTGTTTTGTCGCGTCCATGACGGATTGAGACCATTCATTTCTAATATGTCGTCTCTGATATTTTGATTTTTCTTTTCTAAATTCAAGATACGAGTAAAGCTATTAGTGATAGCGGCAGTATAATACGCAAAAGGGTTCTGCGATTTTGATTCATCGAACTGAAGTCCGATTTGACTGAGCTGCAACAGGGCTTGTCCGCGCATTTCTTCATTGTAGGTGTATCCTCTCCAATTTGATCGTGTGGCATAACGCTCACATAACTTCATAAACATAGTAGCCAACTTGCGAGTCATTTCGCCATGATCTCTGCTGAACTCGCCGTTGACTAAATCGCCTTTCCAATGGCTTTTGCCCACAAGATAAGGAACTTTATTTTCATCTAAGCGATAGTGATAAAATGGAGGAAAGTTTAATCTAACATGTTTGGGATCCAACACAGGAATTTCCACCAGTTCTGCCAATGGATCTTCCTCCTCCATTTCCAGTTCAAAAATATCTTGAAGCTTTTGTTTTTTGGCCTCAGCTTTGGTAATCTTTTTAGGCGCCATTGGAATATGCTCCCAACAGGTTATCCTAAACACAAGATCAGTGTTGGCAATCTTTTTAGGATCTACAATTATACCTTCACGTTTGAGCCGGTCTGCACGATTGCGCCGCGCCTCGGCCACAGTTTTTTGATTGATTTTGTTAACTGCTGGTAAAATAATATCGTATTGGTGATCCAATTTGGGATCACGGAATGTGCAATATGTATTTTTACTTGAATGTATTTCTTTAAGAATATCTCTGTTGTTGAGATAGTTGACTTTGGCTGGGGTTCTAGCTATAGTTTCTGCCACTGATGTTCTCCTGAATATATATTTATTGTAGCACAAACACAACAGTTGTCAACCTTAATCATTATATTTGCCGATTATTTTACTGGTAAATACTGGACAGAGAACAAACATGGCCGGACTAACACCAGAAGAACAAGCATTTTATATAGAGGACCTTGCACGAGTAACTGAGTCTATTGCTTTTCTGCAACAAAGGATTGCAGAAAATCAAACGGCTATCAACGAAGCACAGGTTCAAATCAATGCGGCCCAACAGACTATTGCAATTGATCAAGCTAACTTAAATAATCCAGATGTTGATCCTGCCTTCTTGCCGGATATTCGTGAAAACATCGTTGAAGCACAAGCAAGTATCAATCAAAATCAAATTGTTATTCAACAATCAACCAACACTATTGCAGTAGACCAAAATCAACTTGGTGAACTGGAATTATTTCAGGAACGAGATCAAGAAGCATTAACAGGAACTGCATCACCTAGTCCGGTTTCTACCACTGTAAATGTCCAATCAGTGACCACGGCAGTGGGGGTACCGGTCAGTCAAATAGCTCAATCTGCTGGTGCAGTACCAAACAACATTGCCAGGCCAGCAGCATACAACAGCAATGGACAGTTAAATCCAGGCTATGTATTGGATGAAAACAACAATCCTGTGTTTGTGGGTGTCAACACCGCGGCCACACCTGTGTCAACTTCGCAGCTGTCAGCGGCACAACAACAGGCCACACTTAGACTGGCTCAACAACAACAGACTATTGCTGCCCAACAACGCACAGTAAACTATGGAGATTGGCGAGTCAAGCTAAGTCTGGCGCCCAATGCCAAATATTTGTACAATTCTAGCAATCCTGGGATACTGCAACCATTGTCCAGCAACAAAGGCACAGGCGGTGTTATATTTCCCTACACTCCGTCAATAGATACTGCGTATCGAGCCAACTATAGCAACTATGATTTAACACATTCGAACTATCGAGGATATTTTTATCAAAACAGCTATGTGGATGCAGTAAGCATGCGAGCTACGTTTACTGCTCAGAACACCAATGAAGCAAACTATCTGCTGGCAGTAATACATTTTTTCCGTTCAGTGACAAAAATGTTTTACGGGGCCAATGACAGTCTACGAGGATCACCGCCACCATTGGTATTTTTAACCGGACTAGGGTCTTATCAGTTTGCACAACATCCCTGTGTGGTAAGTAGTTTTGCTTATAATTTACCATCAGATGTAGACTATATCCGGGCACTGAGCAACAGCAATCTTGGAA
>B570J29032_109958159_pt1 | contig 11722 bp, 10 predicted proteins | sample LakMenEpi16Nov12_FD_29032 | JGI IMG/M metagenome (IMG submission 29032)
CCCAAATTTCAGATGATTTTGGACAATCGTATGTTCGTGAAGTTAAATTTAATTTTTTAAGAGATACTTTAGTTGAAAAAGATGTTTTTCCTCAAGTTGGTGATGTTATTCAATATAATGATACTTACTTTTTGGTAGATGCAAAATACGAAAACCAATTCTTTGTTGGAAAAAATCCAAAAACATGGGATGGTGGAAACACACAAGGATATTCTGTTTCTATAATTTGTGACACTCACGCAACAAGATGGACTTCACTTAATTTAGTAGATACTCGATTTGGTAATTCAAATCAAAACAATAATATTATACCAATGGGATTATAATGGCAACTAAATATAGAAATACCGACACCATAAAACCAAATCTTACTCAAACACAATCTTCAACAAGTGAAGATGTAAAATTGAATAAAGCAAAGCAAGTTCGTAGAGACCAAGATAATGTAAAAAATATTTCGGTTGGTATTTACGATGTTGATTCTGCATTTAAAAATTTTTTAGAAAATAATGTAAAGCCTACCATTGAAAGCGATGGGAGATTTTATCCTGTACCTGTTATTTATGCATCTGCCGAAAAATGGGTATCTGCACAACAAAGAGGTTACATGGTTGATGACAATGATATGTTATTAACGCCCGTTATTTCATTTAAAAGAAACAACCTTTCAATTAATACAGAATTATCCAAATTAAAAGTTGCTGAAAATGAAGATGCGCATCAGATGTTTGAAAGAAAATATACAAGCGCAAATAGATACGACCAATTTTCAATTTTAACCGACCAACAGCCAGTTAGAGAATTTATGTCGGTTGAAAGACCTGATTATGTTAATTTAGAATATGAAGTTGCTATTTGGTGTGAATACATGGAACAAGTAAACAAAATTGTAGAACAAATTATATATTTTCAAGGTCGTTCTTTTGGTGATAGGTATAAATTTGTAATTAAAGCCGATTCATATTCATTTGAAACAGTAACATCAGTAACCGAAGACCGAATTACAAGAGCAAATATAACCTTAACAGCAAAAGCATACATTGTGCCCGAATATGCTGGTATGGTAAATAATACTAAACGCAGATTTTCAGTTGGAAAAGTTTCATGGGGTAATTCTCCAAAATTAAATAATACTGATGCTCCAATTAAAAGTGGTAATGAATAAATTTTACATATTTATACTGTAAACAAACTAATATAATTGTTATGGAAGAAAAATTAGTAAAACAATTTACCGAAGAAGAAGTTATTGAGATTAAAGAACTTCAACAAAAAATTTTAATAACCATTTCTCGTATTGGAGAAGTAGAATTAAATATTCAGGAGTTAGAAAACGCATTTCAAGAGTTAAAAAGTGAAAAAGTCACATTGATAAACTCATATAATGATGTTAAAGTTCAGGAATTACAATTAGGCAAGCGATTAAGGGAAAAATACGGAGATGGTGAGTATGATATTTCTACAAATACATTCACTCCCAACAAATAAGTATTCGTTTCCTTAATTTATGGTCTATTTATTATAAGAAAAACCAAATTTTGAATTTAGGAGAAAAATAATGGCTGAAAGAATTGTTAGTCCAGGCGTATTTACACGAGAAAAAGACCTTTCGTTTTTACCTGCTGGTATTGCTGAAATTGGTGCCGCTCTTATTGGGCAAACTATCAAAGGTCCTGCTTTTGTTCCAACACAAGTAGAATCTTTTAATGAATTTACACAACGCTTCGGAGGTTTAACCGAAGACTCATACCTTCCATATACAGCACAAGCTTATTTAGAAGATGCTGGCACTGCTACAATCGTTAGAGTATTGGGTAATGATGGATATACAGCAAAGCCAGTTGCTTTAGTAATTTCATCATCTGCAGGTGAACGAGTAGGTGCTTTATTACACCCAACTACTGCTACTTTTGGTGGTGATTTTGATGATTCAATAGTAGATACAGCAGCAAGTGCTTCTTTGTTCTTATTGACCTTAACTGGTAGTTCAGTAAGTTCAACTGCAACTTCGGCTTCTATGAATCCAAGTTCACAAAATTACTTTACTAAAATTTATGGATATGCTCCTAAATCTTCAAAGGTTGCATATACTATGTTGAACTTTTCAACATTCCAATCAGCATCATTTGCTACAGGTGAGAATGTTAAGGTATCACTATCTAAAATTGATACCGACTATACTAAAGCATATTCTGAAGCATCAACTCCATATATCCTTTCACAAAAAGTTGGTGGTGTAGCTACAAACTTATTTAAAGTTTATACTCTTTCACATGGCACCGCTACAAACTATGAATTTAAGATTGGTATTCGTGATGTTAAACCAGCATCTGAAGTTCCTGGTTCAGAATACGGAACATTTACTTTACAAGTTCGTAGAGTAGATACTGCAAAAATTCCAAACTCAATCTTTGGAACAAGTATTCAAGACGCAGACACACGACCAAATATTGTTGAAGAGTTTACAGGTCTTAACCTTGACCCAAATTCTCCAAATTATATCGCAAGAGTTATTGGTGATAGATATGTTAATGTAGATGAAAATGGTAAATTAGTATTTGAGGGAGACTATCCCAACAATTCGGCTCACATTCGTGTTGAAATGACAAGTGATGTAACAAATGGTGCTATTGACTCATCATTAGTTCCTTTTGGATTTGCTGCTCTAACATCACCACTTCATAGTGGTTATAATTTACCAACTCCAACCTATGTTGTATCTCAATCATTAGGTGGTGTGGTAAACACACGAGTATTCTTAGGATATGATTATGATTTCAGTTCAACTGATAACCTAAACTTCTTAATGCCAACTCCAGACGCTAACACGGAAATTGTTGGTTCTGACTTTGATTTGGCTACTTGTCACTCAAATGGTTCTCCAATTACATTAACATCTAATGTAGATGCTAAGAAATTTATGGTTCCACTTCAAGGTGGTTTTGATGGTTGGGAGCCAAATCGGGTAATCCTTACAGGAACAAGTATTGTTGCTGGAAACACTCAAGGGTTGGATTGTTCATCTGCTACGGCTACTGGTACTATCGCTTTAAGAAAAGCTATCAACGCAGTTTCAAATCCTGATGAGTTTGATATTAATATGGTTGTTCTTCCAGGCGTTTTACATAGACTACACTCTTCAGTAACTATATACGCTAAAGATATGTGTGAAGATAGACAAGATTGTTTCTTTGTAATGGATGCAGGCGCATATCAAGATTCAAACACTACGGTTGTAAACGCATTAACTTCGTTTGACTCTAACTATGTTGCTACTTACCACCCATGGGTTAAAATCCTTGATACTGATAAGAACAAGCCAGTATGGGTTCCGCCAAGTGTTGTTTTACCTGGCGTGATTGCTTTCAATGATTCGGTTGCTGCTGAATGGTTTGCTCCCGCAGGTTTGAATAGAGGTGGATTAACAAATGTTATTGAAGTTAAATCTCGTTTGACTCACGCTGAGAGAGACACACTTTACGAAGGCCGTGTAAACCCAATCGCTACATTCCCTGGCCAAGGTGCTACTGTATTCGGTCAAAAAACCTTACAAGCTAGACCATCCGCATTGGATAGAATCAATGTTCGTAGATTGTTAATTGCTGTTAAGAAGTTTATTGCATCTTCTACAAGATATTTGGTATTTGAAAATAATACGGCTGCAACAAGAAACCGATTCTTGTCAATTGTAAACCCATACTTGGAATCAATCCAACAAAGAAATGGTTTATTTGCTTTCCGTGTTGTAATGGATGATACTAATAACACTCCTGATGTAATTGATAGAAACACTATGGTAGGTGAAATTTTCCTACAACCATCAAAGACAGCAGAATTCATTGTTCTTGACTTTAACATTCTTCCAACGGGCGCAACGTTCCCTGGAGCATAAATTAAATAAACGACTATTTATTAAAAAGATAATAGGAGAAATATAAATGGCACAATTACTTGACCCAAATGAAATCATGTTCACCAATTTTGAACCTAAAATGTCCAATAGGTTCATTATGTATATTGAAGGTATTCCCGCATACTTGATAAAAACAGCAGCTAGACCCGAAATAGTTAATGGTAAAGTTACCATTGACCACATTAACACTCGTAGATATGTTAAGGGTCGTTCTGAATGGTCGGATGTTGCAATAACCCTTTACGATGCCGTAGTTCCTTCAGCTGCACAAGCTGTTATGGAGTGGGTTCGTTTACACCACGAATCGGTAACTGGCCGTGATGGATATTCTGATTTCTATAAAAAAGATATCACATTTAATAGTTTGGGTCCTGTTGGTGATAAAGTAGAAGAATGGACATTAAAAGGCGCATTTATTCAGACAGCTAAATTTTCTGATATGGATTATGCAGGTGAAGACCTTGCAACCGTTGAATTAACATTGACTTACGATTACGCTATCTTACAATACTAATTTTAGATTAAAAAATGATAAACCCCACTTCGGTGGGGTTTTTTTGTATTAAAAAGTTTTATTTACATATTTATATATAAGTTAACAAATAATAAGGAAAAATAATGACAAATTTTGTAAGAAGAAAAGAAACCAATGTCGTTGAGTATGTAAACGGAGTGGGTTCATTTGTAGATGCAGCTGACACCGGCTTTAAAACAATCGATGTAGCCACCACAGAATGGCAATTGCCACTTAGCGGTTGGGACACTTCATACATGGATTGTATTTCATTAGAAATTGAAATGCCTGAAGGATTTCAACCAGGAGTATCTAAATTAGTAGGCTCTGATGGTAATTATTCAATTGAATTATCTTAATTAAAATCAAAAAGTTATGGTAGATTTACAAGATGACTATAAAGGGATGTCAAATAAAGACATCGTTTCTCAGTTGAGAAATGAACACGAAGTTCAACAAGTTCGTGATTATAAATTTCCAACTGAAATTATTGACTTACCATCGAAAGGGCTTGTTTACTCAAAAGACAATCCCCTTTCGACAGGTAAAATTGAAATGAAATATATGACTGCAAAAGAAGAAGATATTCTTACAACGCAATCATATATCAAAGATGGGTCAGTTCTTGACCGATTGTTTCAATCGCTTATCATCTCTAATGGCGAAGGTCAACCAATCAAATATGTTGATTTAGTAAGTGGTGATAAAAACGCAATTATGATTGCAGCTCGTATTCTCGGATATGGTAAAGACTATGAAGTAGAAATTCAAGACCCATTTTCAAATAATAAACAAAAAGATATTATTGATTTAACTCAATTTGAAAATAAAGAATATGATGGGTCTGCTCAAGTAGAACTTCATAAAAATGAATTTGAATTTACATTACCTACATCAAATCGTAAAATTACATTCATGGCTATGACTGAATCTAAAGATAGAAAAGTTAAACATGAGGTTGAGGAGATAAAAAAGGCAAATCGTAAGTTAAAAGACGAAACCTCACGAGAACTTACAACACGTTTAAAGGCGATGATTCTTTCGGTAGATGGTGACCATGAACAACGAACTATTAATCATTTTGTTGATAATGAATTATTCGCAGTTGATTCTAAAGCTCTTCGTGGATATATTAATGAAGTTATTCCTGATATTGACCTTACATGGGAATTTGTATCAGAGGAAACTGGGGAAAGGAGGGAAATGCTACTGCCTATGGATGTGACCTTTTTTTGGCCTAAGTCCTAGTTACAGAAAGCATCTCCACTCACATATTTTTGATTTAATATATCATGGAAATGGTGGATTTACCTTTTCCGATGTATACAACTTTCCAATATGGGTTAGAAAGTTTTATATTAACAAAATTATAGAATTCAAAACGGATGAAAAGAAGGCTCATGACACAGAAGCTGCCAAAATTCGTTCAAAAACAAGAAAATAGTAAATACCCAACACTTTGTTGGGTATTTCTATATTTATACTATATGATGTAAAGGAATGTATTATGAATACAATTAAAAAATCAAAACTTAAAGAAGTATTTAAATCCGCCGGGCTATCGGAGGGAATCTTTGATTTGTTTGTTAGTAAAAAAACAAAATTAAAACAACGACTCCAACAAGACCTTGATAATATTAAAAATAAAATCGAAGACACCATTAATAGCGCCCCTACGCAAGATGAAAAAGATAAACTTCGTAAATTAGCAAATGCTTTTGATAAAGCTTATAATTTAGGTAAATAACCCATTTAAGGATTTCTGATGGCTGTTAGTGATAGAAAAGAACAACTTCAAAGTGAGATAAATCTTCAAAACGCTCTTGTAGATAGTGTAAAGACGCATCTTTTTTTATCTGAAAAAGGTCGTGATGTTAAAACACAGCTGTTAGATAAATTACAAGAAGAAAAAGAGCTTGGAAATCAAATTGAAAGTATCCAAAAAGCTATTGATGATTTGTTATTAGAACAAATTCAACGTGGTGATACTGTAAACCAAACTTATATTGAACAGTTAGATAGGATGAAGGAAATCCTTGAATTAAAAAAACAACAAAAAGATAAAGAAGAAGAAATAAAAGACCTCACCAAAGACTTTAAAGATAATCTATTAGGGTCATTGGGAACTCTTGGTGATATGTTGAAGGCTGGAACTGCGTTTGGGGCCGGTATGGTTCTTGCTAAAAAAGCATCGGAAATGATTACTTCAGCATTTGAATCTACTGTTGGTCTTGCAAAAGAACTTTATACCCAAACTGGTGCTACTGCCGCAGAATCTGCAAGATTGGGAGCACAAACCATGTCTGCTATGCTTTCCATGGAGGGGTTGTTGTATGGTGGTGAAGCCTTAGCAAATGCTGCAAAAGATGCTTCCGAATATTATGGAAGCACGGCTGTAATTACAGCTGATATGCAAAAAAATATTACAAAATTAAGCGCTATGGGAGTCGAGGGTGCTGCCCAAATGAATTCCATATTCCAATCAGCATCAGGCAATGCTTCTGAATTAACTGCTGAAATCCAAGCAATTGCTCAAGATGCGGGAGTTAATGCTTCTGCGGTTTTGAAAGATATGTCTTCAAATATGACTGCTATGGTGGGTAAATCAAAAGAAGAATTAAAATATCTTGCTCAAAAAACAGCACAATTACAAAAACAAGGTATGTCAATGGGTTTAATGGAGGATATGTCATCAAATATGTTAGATGTCGAATCATCTTTAAGAGCCCAAATGAAAGCCAGACAATTTGGTTTAGGCGAAATGTTAGGTGATACTGAAAAGATGAGAAACGCTGCCATGGAAATCCAATATGGTGATAGAGCTCAAGGTATGGAGCAAATGGCAGAGGCAATGAAAGAGGCTGGACTAACTTCCGAACAACTTGGAAACATGGGTGTTAAACAAATTGGATTTTTAGCGGAATCATATGGTATGACATCAGACCAACTTACTGAAATGGTTACTAAACAAGAAGCTTTAGATAAAATAATGAAAGAAACTGGTGTTACGACCACGGAACAAGCCATTGCTATTCAAGAACAAGAAGCAGCTCAAAAAGCAATGTTTAATACTATCAAACAAGGTGCTATGTCATCTTTACCACTTTTAGCTCAAATGATAGGTCAATATTTTATGATGAAAAATTTATCAAAAAGTGTTGGTGCTGCTGGTGGTGGTGCTGGTGGCGCTGCTGGTGGCGGTAGTATGTTTAGCGGTATGACCGATGCTATTGAAAAAATTGATGCCAAAAAACTAATTGCAGGTGGCGCTGCTCTTGTATTAGTAGCGGCTTCGGTATTTGTATTTGGTAAAGCAGTTCAAGAATTTATGAGTGTTTCTTGGGAAGCCGTTGGTATGGCAGTTGTATCTATGTTGGCCCTTGTTGGTGCTCTTGCATTAGTTGGAACTATTATGATGTCAGGTGTAGGCGCAGTAGCTATTATTGCTGGTGCCGCTGCTATGTTAGTAATCGCATCCGCATTATTTGTTCTTGGTAAAGCGATTCAAGAAATTGCTACCGGATTTGGAATGATGGGTGAATTAACCACACAATTAACCGCTTTGGTATTAATTGCACCAGGTCTTATAGCTCTCGCAGGTATTTTTGGGTTATTAGGGGTAGGGTTACTTGCAATGTCAGTTGGACTCGCAGCGGTAACATTGTTTTTACCAACTCTTTTGGTTCTTGGTATGATGTTACCTTTAATTACAAGCGCACTTGGAATGGGTGGTGATGGTGGTGATAAAAGTAGTGTTGATTCACCTGAAGGTAGTTCATCTGACGCATTATTACAAGAAATTAAAGGATTACGTTCTGATATTCAAAATCAACCAGTTCAGATAGTTATTGATGATAAAGTTATATCAACAATGAATAAGAAAAATTCTCGTATGCAGGGTTATAGAGACCAAATGAGGTAAAGGTAATACATGGCGTTAAAAGATTTAAAATCGGATTTGTCTAAATTTAGAAAACCAGTGGAAAATCCACTTGTTGACAAAAAGCGAGTGCAAATTCCAACATCAACCAATCAAACTCCACTATCACAATTTGTGGACTCAACCCCCTCTGCCCCAAAGTCAAATCTTACAACTCCTAAACAAGGTGTTAACCCAAACAAATTTGATAATTCATCAAAATTTTTAGGAGAAACATCTCCAGTAAAATTTGATAACTCTTCAAATTATTTAGGTCAAACTACTCCAAACAAAATTTCTTTATTAGAACGATTCTTAGGAGAAACCACTCCAAATGTAGTTCAACAAGGAGATAAATTTAAAGGTGAAACTACACCAGCTGATGTTGTTCAAGGTGATAGGTTTAAAGGTCAAACCTCCCCTCAAGATTACTCAAACGTAGAAAAATTTAAAGGTCAAACTACTCCTGAAAAATTTAAGTTTGTGCAACAATTTTTAGGTGAAACAACACAATTACAGGCATCGTTATCTCCGCAATTTTTAGGTGAAACGAGTCCATTAAAATTTGATTCATCTACACAATTTTTGGGTGAAACAAGTCCATTAAAATTTGATTCATCTACACAATTTTTAGGTGAAACTACTCCAGTAAAATTTGACGCATCTCCACAATTTGTTGGTCAAACTACTCCAGTAAAATTTTCTTTTAATCCTGGCTTAGTTTTTCAAGCAAAAGAACTAAAATATGTTGATTTTATAGAAAATAGCAATGCAGTTGGGTTTTCTCCATTTTTGAAACACAAATCAACATCTTCGTTTGTTGGTGTAAATTCTACACAAACTCAATTTGACAACAAAAATTCATTATATGGAAACTTTAATGGTAATTTTGAAGGATTATCATTTAGACCTGGTTATAAAGAATTTAAGCTAGGCAAAGAAACTGGAAATACCCAAAGATATACTCCAGATGGTAATAAATACGAAGAATCTTATACGAGTATTTCTAAATTAATGGAGCAACGAAGCTCTCCATCATTTTTAGATAAAATGTATGCAAAATATAATTTAAAAGATGATTCCCCAAATTTTTTAAATATTATAAGAGCTCCGTATATTTTAAGAGGTATACAACGAAAAAAAATAACCAAAGGTGAACCAGAATTTTGGGATTTTGGACTTGGAATTGACGATGGTTTTATTAGAGGTGGTATTGTAGCATCAACTGTTCGTGCAGTAGCTGATACACTTAGACTTGGTGCATTCTTTTTATCAGTAAAAGGTTTATTGTGGGCTGTTAGACAATTTGGTTCTCAAAGAACAAATAAATACGGAACACTTTGGACACCTGTAAATTTACTTGCGACTACATTAGGACAGCATATTGGATTTAGACCATCGCGGCATGGATTATTTCCAGGCGACCCAACCGGTGTTTATAAAAACGTGCTAGATAGTGGTTATGATGATAAATTATTAGGCTTATATAGTAATCATATTTTTAGCGCAACGGCAACAATTACAGGCTTACCTTTTGCTACCCAAACCCGAACTGGTGGGTTTGATTCATTATACGGAATTGGATTAACAAACACAACAAGATTTTCAAATACATTTGAAAGCAATGAAAAAACATTAGCACATCAAAAGGCTTTATTTTCACAAAAATATGAACCTTTAAGCGTGTCGCCTGGTTTACCCGGCAGTCCATCTCAATTTAATACTTATAAAGATGATTTACCAGTAAATGTAGATGAAGCTAATAAATTTGGTGTGGTTAACCAAACTATTGAACAATCCCCAATCCCAATTGATAACGCAAATAACGGAGAGCCAACCTTTGGTGTAGCTCCATCAAGTTTGGAACGTAAAAAAAATCTATTAAAATCGGAAGGTTTAATTGCAGGTCAGCCTGATATTGCAGATTATCAAGCAATCTCATATGGATTAATTTCTGAAAACGCCAAACTTATAAGAAGAAGTGCTACTGACTTTAGAGAAATGTATGACGAATTGGATGATGGAGATGCATTTAAACAAAATATACTTGGAGGCTCGGACTATGAGTATTCTAAACAATCGAGAGAATCTAAATATAAATTGCCAAAACCACTACCTCGTAGTGAAAAAACATTAAAAAGATTATTTGGGGCAGATTCTACAAAATATGATAATACACTTGGAAACGCCGACCCTATAAACTCAAGTTTATATAATAATACACTTGGACAAGATTTTGTTCATTTGTTTTTTACGTATGATAGAGGTAATGGAACTCCAGACCTAAATAGAATTATACAATTCAGAGGAACTGTAAATGGTATTACTGAAACATTTTCACCTTCATGGAATGGTATCAAATATCCTGGAAGAGCAGATAAGTCTTATATGTATGAGGAATTTGAAAGAACCCTTTCATTTAATTTTAAAGCTTATGCTCAATCACGTTCTGAAATGAAAACAATGTGGCAAAAAATTGCAACTCTTGCAAAATTAACATTACCTACATATGGTAGTGATACTTACACAGGTCACATTTGTTATTTTAGGCTTGGTCAACTTTGGGGAAATGGCACCGCTGGCATTCCAACTCTTATTACATCGTTAACCTATACAATTCCAGATGATATGTCATGGGAGTTAAATCAAGATGGGGAACTTGCAGAATTAGCGATGGGAATGGATATTGCTGTATCATTAACAATACTACCAACCGAAGATTACTACAAAAGTAGTGATAGTATATATTCATTTGAATCATTACCAAAATTTGCATAATAGAATATGGAAAGATATAAAAACATACAAGTTTTAAAAGATAATAGTGGTAGAAAGTTTTTATCTACAACTGTTTTTCCTATAATTGAACCAACAATTAATGACATTTATATTACAGGTCAAGTTGGTGATAGGTTGGATAATCTTGCATTTAAGTATTACGGCAATTCTACTTATTGGTGGGTAATTGCTAGAGCTAATAATATCGGATATGGTGATTTTGTAGTTCCATTGGGTATACAAATAAGAATTCCAAATCCTGATTCTATTAATGAAATTGAGACAGAATACTTAAATTTAAATACAAAATAAATTATGGGAATTTTTGACGCTGGACTTGTATCTTGGCCAAGTGGGCCCGCTAGTAGTAAACAAACAAACTACAAAAGACGAGCCTATGGAACTGTAACTGCTGTAGGCAATAACCAATTTACGTGCGCTGGTAGTCAAACATTAAGTTTTTTTAATGGAGCTCCGCCTGATGTAAAACGTGGTGGCAGGTATGCTCCAGGCCCATATTTAACATCCATTACTACTAAAAACCATGGTGGTGGTGATTTGTCAGAAGCTGCATTGTGGGAAATTGAATTTCAATACA
>B570J29032_109958152_pt1 | contig 11690 bp, 27 predicted proteins | sample LakMenEpi16Nov12_FD_29032 | JGI IMG/M metagenome (IMG submission 29032)
AGAAACGCAGAGTTAGATGAAGTATGGCAAAAAGTTCCAACGGACGGAAGTGTAGATTTGTTAGTGACACATACACCGAGATATGGTAGATTTGATGTAAGTGTAAGAGGCAACTACCATGTTGGATGTGAAATGTTAGCCAATAGAATCAACGACATACACCCTAAGGTCCACGTATTTGGACACATACATGAATGTGGTGGAATGATTAAAGAGGAAACCGAAGTGCCGCTAGAAGGTATGATAAGTTTGAATGCATCGTTATTAAACATTCGTTATGTATTAGCTAATCCTATTTGGATATGGGACAGTGAAACAAATGATTGGAGTTCAATAGAAATAAAAGAATAATATATGATAATGAGTTATGTAATAGGAATCGGTTGCAGCTTTATAATGGCTGCAATCGTTTCATTTTTTTGGGTAAGAGGTATTGACTATATGAAAGAAAATCATCCCGATTACAAAGGTGAAGATTTTTTAAATTGGAATGATAATGAAAAATAAACTTTGGGTATTTGGATGTTCATTTTCAACTGGAATGAATTTAGTTGACCCACTGGATGAAGATAAATTAAGAATTAGTTGGCCGTATGTATTAGCGGATAAATTAGATTTAGAATTAGTAAATAGTGCACATCCTGGACAATGTAATTGGGTATCTATATTGCAATTCATAGATAGGCGAGATGAAATTCAACCAGGTGATAAGGTTGTATTTGAATTTACATTTTTTGATAGGTATAATATTTATCCAACAAAAGCACAATTAATAGATTTGGAGGCATACTTTATAAAACATCATGGAACATTTGCAGATAATTTAATAGAAATGCGAAATGTTAATTACAAATGGTTTAAGAAACAGGTAAATGATTGGTGCATTAAAAATAAAATACCAATTTACTATTGGAGTGCGGAAGGACAAACCCATTCAGATTTTAAAAAATATAAAGAAATTATAAACTTTATTCCGGCACCCAATTCAACAAACGAATTTACAAACTATTCGTTTTATACAAAGTGGCAAGACCAATTAGAGGAACAACATATTATAGAACCGAATGGTAATATTGATAAACATTTTAATGAGTTAGGACATCAACGAATGGCTAATCATTTTTTTGAATATATTAATACTTATAGGAAATCGTTATTATGAAAGTTTTAGTTATCGGTGATAGTTGTACTGATGTATTTGTATATGGTTATTGTAAAAGATTATGTCCCGAAGGACCTGTGCCAATATTTGAACCGAGTAGAACAATTACCAATATGGGTATGAGTGGTAATGTAGTAGCTAATCTTAAATCGTTGGGAGCTGAGAAAGTTGAGTTGGTTACTAACAAAGAACAAATTACAAAGACTAGATATGTAGAGGAAAAAGCAAATCATATGATTATCAGAATTGACAGTAATGATAAGGTTAGCAATTCATTTGATGTTAAAAGAGTTCCATTCAATGATTATGATGCAGTTATTGTAAGTGATTATGACAAAGGATTTCTATCATTATCAGATTTGAAATTGATTAGTGATTCACATCCATTAACTTTTATAGATACAAAGAAACCATTATCAGCAGAAATGCGTAATTATACATTCATTAAGATAAATGAAGTTGAGTGGGAAAATTGTAAAGGACAGGAATACGAAATGTGGCGAGAAAGATTAATTATAACAATGAGTGAACGAGGTGCAATGTATGATGGTATTACATATCCGGTTAACAACGATATTGAGGTTAGAGATTTGAGTGGTGCAGGTGATACCTTTATGGCTTCATTAGTAATTAGTTATTTAAAAACAAAAAGTATAGAAGTTAGTATTGAATACGCAAATGATTGTGCAACAAAAGTTGTACAAAAACGTGGTGTAGTTACATTGTAATAATAAAAACATATATTTATATAAAACAAAACAAAATGATAAATTTAGAAGCATTTGAACCATTTTTAGAGCACGCTGGAAATGTAGAATTAGTAGAAGCAAAATTATTTGGACTTATTGTATTAAATAAAGATAATACATTTTCAACAATAACAATTGCTGAAGACGAATTAGTGAAATACGAACATGTTAATTTTTTAGACATCGAAGATGATGAATTAAAAGAAAGATTAGTAGAAGAAGCACATTTAGTAAGTATTTCAAATCCAGCATGGCCTATTGCTAAGTTGATTGAATGGTAGTATATTAATACTAAATAATGGTTACACAAAATAAATTATGGTGTTTCGGTGATTCTTTTACCGCAGGTGATGGGTGTATTCGTTCACCTAAAGAAAACCCATATTCACCGACCACACTTTCATATAGAAAATATTTAAATAAACAGGATGGAGAAGAAATTCTAATCTATCCTGATTATGTGTCTAACCATTTCAATTTAGAATTAGTTAATACGGCTAGAGGTGGTGCATCAAATGAAATGATATTTGATAGTGTATTTGCACATATAAAAGATATAAATAAAAATGATTATATTATAATTGGAATATCTTACTTTGAAAGATTTGATATACTAATAAATGACGTATTACAACCAACTAATATAGGTAGCATATCAACAACACCGGATGATGTATTTGAAATGTATGGATTAAGCAAAAGTGGATTATTAGGAGTGATACTAAATAGAAATAATAAAGTATTCAAAGATAGATTAATTCGAGAAATTAAAGCAATAAAGTATTTATTAAATTCAGTATGTGATAATGTGTGTGTATGGACACATGATAACGATTTAATAGAAGTAGATGATGCAAATATATTTTTAATGCCAGATAAATACACTAAATTTAGTTCTTTTATGTATGATAATAAAATGGCATTAGCACAAGAAACAAACAATACCATTCCAGATGGACACTTTGGTGAACCTGGTCATAAACTTTGGGCAGATTATATAATAAAACATTTTGAAAATGGATAAGTTATACATATATGGATGTTCACATAGTGCCGGCAATCTATTAGGTTATTCACATTTTGAAGATCCAGGATTACCAAGAATAAAAGATGACATTAATTTTATGGAAACCGAATATACCAAATGGTTGGGTAGAAAGGGAATACCATTTTTTGAAATAATAGCAGATGAATTGAAATTGGATTGGATATTAAGAGCCGAAGGTGGTGATAGTAATTCTCAACAATTTAAAAAGTTATTAAAAGATTTACCGAACATAAAAGAAAATGATGTTATATTATTTCAATTAACACATTATCATAGATTCGAAGTTCCATATAAAAATGATGACGGAAAATGGGAAACTACTGCATTTCAAGCAGGTGGTGGTTTAAAATATGATAATGATAAATACCGCCAATTTTATATGGCACACTTAGATTTTGAAGATTGGATATCAATAAATTCAGTTGTAATGATATTATCACTATTAAATTACATTAAAAGTAATATAACTAAGAATGTATTTTTATGGAGTTATCCAAATATAGAGCAGTGTATAAAAGAAAATACAACTATATTAGATTTTCCTAATTTAATTAAATTTGAATGTGATAGAGGTATTGTAGAAACAGCATATGAATGTAGTAATCATATAGATTGGAATACTGATTTAATTATTGAATTTGAAACTACTAAGATAGTAAAAGATTCACATTTTGGAGAAATTGGACATAAATTTATAGCCAAAAACATACTTAATTACATAAATCATAATACTTATATAAAAGAAAACGGAGATTAAAAAATGTCAGAATTAATAACAAGAGAAGTTAAATACGCTGGATTCAGAGAATTATCAGATGCAAACGAAGCATTATTTCAAGCTGGACAAGTTGGTGTTACATTAGTAAATGAAGATGGTACTATATTCACAGCAGATGTGTTAAGTATGGATGAGTTTGAAACCGACAGATACTTAGTTATCACTCCAAATGATAAAGTAAAAGCATCAGCAGCATCAGTAGCAAACCCTGGATATTGTTTTGTTTGGGATAAAGATGTGAATGGTATTGCACCTGAAGATGTACATGAGACAGGTGTTGGACCAGTTGTGGAAATTACAGAAGAAGTAGCAGAATAATATTATATATTTTATATTAAATAATAGGGGTAATTAAAAAATACCCCTATTTTTGTTTGGTATAATGGATAACTTATTGTATATTTAAACTATGAATATATTTAGAAAAATAAAGCAATTCTTTAAGCCTGAATATCATTTCTTTATGTTAAAAAATGGTGAGGAGCTAGAATTAAGAGTATATCGTAATGGTATAAGAGTTTCACAAAAAGAATTAATGACTACTAAGAGAGGTAGTAAAGTATTAGGTGATTATTTAGCAGAGCAAAAAGCAAAAGAAACAAAATCTAAATAATATGTTTCAATTCAATAGACAATTGATGCGGTTTAATGATAAATTATATATCGTTAAAAAAACAATCAATGGTGAACGAATAAACGATTTGGAATTGGCAAAAGAATATTATGGAGCAGATTACATAGTAAGACCTAAAACATCCAACGATTATATATTTTTAGAAACAATACAAGATTTAGAATATGAGCAAATCAATGAGTCAAAAGGACATCCTATTGCAGAACATAATGAAGTCGGACAAGAAGAAGCAGAACAAGGTAGTAGCTAATAATTCAGTTGGTAAAACTAATACCAAAGGCACTATTGATGTAAAAGCTAAGAATAGAAAATCTCAATAGGATTTGGTATTCTCATAAATTTATCGTATCTTTATATAAAATAAGAATATGTTTGATAAATTAATAGCAGTAATACAACAATTTGGACATTCAATAATGCCCGTATTTGTAGTGGATATGTGGGAAAAAGCATTGGTGTTAAGATTTGGTAAGTTTAATGATATAAAAGATCCAGGTCTACATTGGAAAATACCATTTGTAGATTCAATATGGCATCAAACCGTTGTAACACAATCAATACATTTACATCCACAATCAATCACATCATTAGATTATAGAAACATAGTAGTAAGAGCAATTGTTAGATATGATATTGAAGATGCATATTTATTCTTAACTAAGTTAGCACACCCAACTGATGTATTAGTAGATACAACCGGTGCAATGATTAGAGAAATTATTGAGGAAAGGAATTGGGAAGACCTGGTTGATATTGAAGTTGAACTAACAAAAACAATTGGTGCTAAAGTTAAAGAGTGGGGTATTAATATAGAAAAGGTCACTTTAACGGATTTAGCTGAAATCAATTCAATCAGAGTTATAAGTGATGGTGATGCAAATAGACAATCAATAGTTCCTTTAACCGATACAACCAATAACTAATATGAAAAGCAGACGTGATAAGCACAAAGGAGATGGTGAGATAAGAAAGTTATTTATGCAGCAACTTATAAACACATTAAAGGATAGTGAGTTTATGGAAGGTGTGATGGATGAACTTATTGAGTTATACGAAAAAAATACTGATGAGCAAAACGAATTAGAGTTTGATGAAAGCATGTTACCCGATATGTTAGAAGTATGTGTAACAAATGAATGGTATGAAGTAGCAGCGAGAATACATAAACAAATGATTAAAACTGAAAGCAATGTTGAAGCAAGATAAGGATGGATATTACATAGTTGACTCGGCATTGGATTTAAAACAATATCATAGAATGACCGATTTAACAATGAGAGAGAAAATTCAATTAAAAGCAGAATTAAATCCCACTATTGTAAAGAAACAAACACCTAAAAAGAAAACACCCACAAATAAAGTAGACAGACCAGAGCCAACTGAATTTGATAAATGGTTTAATTAATATGGAAAAACATTACGCAAAAGAAATAATAGCATGGGCAGAGGAAGCTAAAGAAACATTATTAATTCGTAAAGAAATAATATTAGATGATGATTTAACCGATGAACAATTAGGTGCTATTGTTAGAATAATGTATAGAGCAAAAGCAAGAGCAGAAAACGAATCAATCGAAAGGTGTAAAAAATTCATATGACAAATAAACATAACATAGAAATAGTATTTGCAACCGGATGTTCACATAGTGCGGGTGGCGGATTAGAAACTATTAAATATGCAGATGATAAGGTAACATTAGTACGTGATGTTTATAAAGAAAAATATAATGTATGGTGGGATAACACATTAGAAGTTACATATGCTAGTAGATTGGCAGATATGTTGGGATGTAAGGTAGAAAACAAAGCAGCGAGTGGTGGCGGAACTGGTAGAGCAGTTAGAGAAGCTTTTGATTTTGTAAAACGAAATTGGGATAAAAAAGATAAGTTACTATTGTTATTAGAATTACCAGCATATTTTCATAGATTAGATATGTATTCAACAAATTTAAATAGTTGGGTAATAGTAAATCATATGATTAATGAGAATGGGGTAAGAGACCACATATACGCAACACGTGGATATTATATGGATGGATGTCATAATGATTTTGAAAATGCAAATAAAGATGGTGCATTAGAAAAATATTTAGATAACTTTATTGAATATGATATTGAAGTTGCTAAAATGAATAGAGAAGCAGAGATGTTATTGACATTTTTAAAATACCATAAAATTAAATTTATATATTTTGAAGGTGGACAAAAACTAAAAGGAGTTTTGGATAAATCACTATTATCAAATGAATTGAATATAGAAGGATATACTGATTTTCATAATTGGATAATGAAAAAAGGATATACCATAAAGGATGAATTAGGAGCTGATATATTAAACGATTTACATCCTGGTTATTTCGGCAACATAAAGTTTGCTGAGTTTTTATACCAATATATCAATACACATTACGATATTTTATAATATGTGGCATACCATAGAAGTCAATAGGAGCAAGGGGTACATAAAAAGTACCTTTTTTCTTTGGTAAAATGGGTATTTTTTCGTATCTTTAAGTATATGAAAGTAATAGAATTATTAGGATATGTAGCTACAATCATTACATTAATATCAATGACATCTAAAAATATGAAACTATTGAGAATATTAAACTCAATTGGTTGCGTATTATGGATGTCATACGGAATTATACGAAATGATAATCCGGTTATAGTGGTGAATAGTACAATATTGATAATTCATTTAGTATCTTTGTATAAAACAAAACGAAATGAATCAATGGGTATGTAGTATATGTGGCAATGATACATCTAATACGGATTATGATTACTTAGTTAATTATGACCATATCAGTTGTTTATTAGGAGTATGGGGTGGCAAAGATGTACCAACAAATAAAAGTAAATTAAAGAAACCTATGAAAATTAAGAATTGGGATAAGACTAGTGGGTTTACATACAAAGGTTATACGATAGTTAATCCAATACATAATGCAACAGGTGAATGTTATTATGCAGATGTATTAAATTTAAACTTACCACAAAAACCAAAATGGCATTTAGAATTATTATTGGGGTGTGGGGGCATAACACCTGCGTATGGTGAACACATACTTAAATTATTGGATGGCAACGGCTTGAATATAAAACACAAAATAGAATTAGTTGATATTAGAACTATTGCTTTATTTAGAGTAAGGTATGAGGAAATAATTGATGAAATGTTAAGTAGACAATTAACATCAGCACCAACACATGGTGTTCATTCACCCGGTATAACTACAAATGGAACTAATATTGTTTACACTAATGGTAATACAACATATACACATGGTTCAATAGTAGATACAATAAAAGAGTTACAAAGACAAATTGATGAATTAAAATTACATACACCATCAAATCCTTTTTAACATTAATAAAAATACAATGGAAACAAAAGCATTAAAAAAACTAAAAGAGGAATTAGAATATTGGAAATACTATGAATCAGTAAACAATATGGGTAAATGGTCTAAGCAAGTACGTGTGGATAAGTTAAAAGAACAAATCGAAAACTTAGAAACATTAACTGGATTTGCTGCACAATTTTATAGTGGTAGCGATGAAAATGAAAAGTTAATATTCACCGAAGGATTTGTAGAAGCAGTAAGGGTTATGGGTTCACTAGAACAAGATGAAGTTATTGAAAACGAAAGTGGTAGCTACGATGACTTATTTAATAAAAAAGGTATAGCACATAAAAACTAAATGATATGGATTACTCAATGATTGTATTTTGCGGAATGACAATTCTTATATTTGGCATAACAATATTAGATGAAAAAATAAGTGAGAACAAAAAAAGTAAAACAAAGTAATATGAAAAAAGTAATAGCAATTTTATTAGTATCGTTATTGTGGGTATGCTTAGTAAATGCACAGTATCCAAATAGAGACACAATACATTACAATCAATTTAGAGATTTGGTTGAATGGCAAAGAGAACATTGGAAAAATAGAATTGAAAAGGAAACGAATGAACAATATCAAATGATTTATATTGATAGGGCAATCATTGATAAAAAGAATAAAAAAATATATCTTTATAGTTCATACGATTTAGTATCGGGTGATGAACATGGTATTGGTATAAATTTATTTGTTAAACCAAAAAAGAAAAAAACTAAGTTATGGAAATTATAATAACACTAATTGTATTGATTATTGTATGGTGTGTTGCATTTATGGTAGGAATAAAACAAGGTACAAAACAATTAACCAATCAAATTAAAAAAGATGGTGGGTATTTTGATATGGAAATTACAGGAGCAGTTTACCCGTATAAAACTAGTTCACTAAATGATGACACAATGGGCTCAATTGGTAGTAAACCAAAAACACAAACGGATTATGCGAGAGAACATAGTAAGGAATTTGAAGCAGAAGTTCGTAATGTGATTATAACAACATTAAAAGAAAAACATAAAAAGAAATAAATTATGATAGTATTATTAATTATGGCATTTATTATCGGTTGGTTAGTAGGTGCAAAGCAAGAACAAAAACGTTTATTGAATCCAAAAGTGTATGCACCTGAACCGGAAGTTGTAGAACATTTACAAAAGTTAGCGGGTATCAAAGAACATGATAGCACAAAGGGTGTAGAAATTTTATCAGAAATTAATACTAATCTTAGTAAGAAAAAAGATGTTAATGGTAATAAATTACTAACTGAACTTTTAAATGCAGCCAACATTGAAACAAAATCGGATAACGATAAAAAATAGTGAGAACATTGTATTATCAGATGTAGGGAATGGTTGGTCTATAAATAAAATTAGAAGTTCACTCAATCATTATCATATCAGTATAAATAATCGTGGTTATAACTATTTTATATATTGTACTATAAGCCGCAAACCTACACCTATTGGATTGTTCATACTAACATATGGTACGGAGTATATGGCAATAACAAAAGACCAACTAAAAAATATGCGATATGTAGTTAGGTGTATAAACGGATTGATATGCTAACAATTAAGAATTATATTGAAATTGTAAATACAAAGATTAGAGACACGACTGTGTTTATTCATAGTATTGAGGAAACCGATACACAATATAGAATAGTTGTAGCTAATAATCATAACATTGGATTTGAAATGAGCTTAGAACGAAATCCAATTGGTAGAGGTGAAACCGCATTATATGAATTATGGTATTGGGATAGTGTGGGTAATGTTCAACGAAGTTTATTAGCAAAGAATAAAATCGATACAAAGCGGAAAATGATAAAACGAATTACCGAACTTATAATTAAATAGTATGCTAACAATAAAGAATTATATAGGTAACCCAATGACAGAAAGTGATTTTTTCCTGTTTGAACGTTGCACCATATATGATGTAGAGGAAAAAAAATTGGTATATGAATTTAGAATAAGGGATAAGGATTGCATACCATTGTGTTCTATCTATTTAGCAAGAGAAGCTAATCCTGAGGGTAAGTATGGTATGTGGGGTATAATTAATAGTTACGTTTATAGGACAACAGAAACTCGTTATATAGATAAGGTATTAATAAAGAATTGGAATTGGGTAGCAACTGATATGAATGCAATTATTCAAGATATATCAAAAATGAAATGGATATGAATGTACATGATTGTATTAGATGCAACAATCCAATTAACTATGATGATACTGACTGGTGCGATGTATGTGATATGAGTGTGTTTGATGACCGAATGATAAAACAAAATAATATGCTAGAAATAAGAAATGTAAAAAGAATATTGGATGTGCATTTAACCGGTACTGATTATGTGATTAAAAATGTATGTGAGACATTAGATAAAAGTAAATCAATCCCGTATTACTATGAAATTCAGTTATACTCATATGAATATAACCATCGTTGTAGATTAATATTAGATAAACAAAGAGAATATAATCAAGATGGACAACCTTATTACTCACTACATTTAGAATTAGATTTGAATACATTAATGCCTTCATATGCAATACATCCAAAGGATATGGATAATGCAAATGCATTTATATATTGTGTTGAGCAATACTTTAAAGAATTGTATCGTAACAATTACCTAAAACAATTGTAGCGGGGAAGGGGCGGGGGTTGAGCGAAGGTCGTTTAACCTAATTTTTTTTTGATAGTTTCATATATATTTCGTATCTTTAAGTATAAACTAATTCATAGTATGGCACTAAGAAAAATTCTAAGAGCAATGAAAGCATCATTGATTGCAGAGCAAGCTAGAATACCTAAAACAATATTAGGTAATTTCATACATAGATTTAAAATACATTCTATGGAAGGTAGAATATCTAAAATAGAAACTGAATTACTCAAACGAAAAACAAAGAAAGTATGAATTTAGGATATGCATGTATTAATATGAGTTTGGGTAAAAAGGTCACTACAAACCGAACAATGATTAAGAGAACTTTTTTAGAAAAGGGACTGGATTATGTATCGGATTGTGTTATACAAAATGTAGCGGACTTAGAACGGATTATAGAATGGAATGAGCAGAATGGTATTAAAATGTATCGTATGAGTTCCGATATGGTGCCATGGGCTACTGAATATCAATTTGAACAATTAAAAGATTGGAATGAAATTGCAATCATACTAAAAAGATGTGGTGATAAAGCAACAAAGTATGGACAAAGATTATCATTTCATCCAGGTCCGTTCAATGTATTAGTATCGCCTAAAGAAGCGGTAGTACAAAATACAATAAATGATTTAGAAGTACATGGTAGATTAATGGATGCATTAGGATTAAGTAAAACACCTTACAATAAAATTAATATACATTGTAACGGAGTGTATGGGGATAAGCAAAGTGCGATGGATAGGTTCATAGATAATTTTAAACTACTATCTGATTCAGTAAAGAGTAGATTAACAATTGAGAATGACGATAAGGCGAGTATGTATTCAGTTAAAGACTTAATGTATATTCACAATGCAATAAAGATACCTATTGTATTTGATTACCATCATCATACATTCAATACCGGAAATTTAAGTGAGCAAGATGCATTAGAATTAGCTATGAGTACATGGCCGAAAGGTATAACGCCGGCAGTTCACTATTCTGAAAGTAAGATGGGTAGTAAGCCACAGGCACATAGTGATTTTGTTGAAAGGATACCTGAAACGTATGGTAACATAGTGGACATAATGGTAGAAGCAAAACAAAAAGATTTAGCAATATTAAAATTCATAAAATGAAAACAATAGCAACGATATCATTGATAGTAGAAATAGCATGTGTATTGACGGCAGTAGTATGGATAACAATACTATTGATTAAAGCATCAAAATTGATTAAAGCATCAAAATC
>B570J29032_109958150_pt1 | contig 11688 bp, 12 predicted proteins | sample LakMenEpi16Nov12_FD_29032 | JGI IMG/M metagenome (IMG submission 29032)
TTTGAACCCCCGAGAGGCTTGCACCCCTGACGGTTTTCGAGACCGTTCCATTCGTCCACTCTGGCACCCTTCCGTTTTGGAAGGCTATCAACGACAAATTGTAGAAACTTGCGCCAAACCCTTGACGCGCAGCAGATTCGCTGCACTGTCCATGTCTTCATCAGAAAGCTCTGCAGATACCTAGTAGCTATTGATTCACGAGAATGCAGCGGGGCTACCAAAACAAACGATTATTTCAAATCTGCTCTCATAACTACGTACGATTTTTGAATTTTGAAATCAAAATGCCCTACTTCGAGATTCAATATCGGGATATTCGCTGCCGAAATGTGAGTGGTTGCTCGGCGAAAACCAGCATCACGTAATTGATTAAAGCAGTAATGTGATGATACAACGCCTAAACCAACATTTTTGAAATCGCGATGAACTCCACCCAAAAGCAGACTAACTTCGGTTTCATTGATAACTCGATGGCTGCGAAACGTAAGCAACTTTCCGGTCATCTTGCTCTTCACAGCCCAAATCTCATCTTTGTCTTTATTGTAGGAATCTTGTAGATACCTGCGATAACGCAACCCAGATGAATTACTGCCTATCTCGGGATCTCTGGAAAATCGATCATGTTCAATTGTTGTTTCTGCTATCTGCAAAACCTCACTTAATTGATCCTCAGACAAAACAGGGACATATTCGTATGGATACTTTGATGTATCAAAGGTTTTTGTCAACCTCAATGTCGTCTGGAATTGAGTTTCAACAAAACTGAAACCAGCAGATTCAGCTGCGTGAACAAGCTCTAAGCTCTCGATAGGTAATTTACAAGTGACATAATTTCTGCCAGGGTTTTGGTTGACTGATTCAATTGCAAGTTGAAAATCATCAACGGATTCAATTTCGCTTAAATTCCAGGCATTCAAACTCAACGCTTCGGAGTCAACACTTAAAAAATCAAGGGAAAAAGTCAAAGCGCTACCATATCTGTAACTACAAATTCATCCGTAACTTTTGATTTATCAAAAGGTTCAGTGATGAAATAGTTCGGGTCATCGTTAAGCAGATTAAGGTAAAGTTCTCGTGCAGACTCCAGTGATACCGCGCTAATTGTTGAGTCGCCGACATTAATTCGACTAAGTTTTTTTTGCTCATGGAGCATGTCGCCGTAAGTGTAACTAGCGTTGTTTGGCGTGACTCCGTTGTACCTTACGAATAGAAGCTTCGTAACCAGCTTTCTATCGCCGTTTTCTATCACCTCTCCAGTGAACTGTCGATCATAACGATAAGGGACCCCAGCCTTCCATTCGAGATAGTGCATATAAGTAAAGCAGTCTCCGGGATGTACTCCTAGAAAAAGAAACTTCACGTTCTGTCGACTGTCAAGTTTGTCAAAAGTAGATTCTTTCCCAGTTGACTGCACCCCCAAGTTTTGTACTAAATCCAAATCATTTCCGCGAGCAGCAACTGACATAAGCGGTTCTGCTGAACGAACGACGTCCGAACGCTTACGAAAACTTTCATTGAGTGCACCCATCCGAGATTTACTCAGACCAACGTCATAACCCTCGCCGTTGCAAAAACTGAAAGTGAAAGTTGGCATACAGACTGTTTTCACACCAAGACTAAGAATTATCTCTTCCACTCCTGAAAGAAGGGATTTACGATCAATCCCTTTGGGTGGCACACCAAAATTCAACCCGGAATGAACATATAAAACATCAGCCTCATCGGCATGCGCAGACAGCAGTGCATTCCTTAACGACGAAGTTGTCACATTTCCTGAACTGCTCTCAAACAAAACCAAATCTGTCATTTGCGATTTTCCTTTTCAAAACTTGCTATTTATTTGACATATGCGCGGTTCGCCCACCGTCAACAAACAGCACCTGACCTGTTATCCACTTAGCTAAATCAGAAAGCAGAAACTCACATACCGATACGACACTTTCGGTGCTTCCAATTCCCAGTGGGTAATTCCTCTCTGCATGAGCTCGAATACCCGGGTCTGAGAGGGCAACGTTTGCCATCGGTGTGTCAATCGCCCCAAGCGCCAAAGAATTCACTCGAATCGTTGGTGCTAATTCAACTGCAAGGGATCTCATAGCTGAGTCCAATGCTCCCTTTGATGCACTGTATGCGGTGTGCCCTATTGAGCCAAAACTTCCCCATATACTTGAGAGAAATACGACGTTCTTCAGTGCGCTTTGGTTGTTTTTCTTTAGCAACGTCGCACAAATTTCCAAAGCAGAAATCGTATTCACATTGAAAACCTTCTGAATTTGCGCCGCAGACATCAACCGAGCGCCTCCAACAGCTGGAATCCCGGCGCAGTGAATGAACTCCGAAACAACAAACCCTTTCTCGCCACAAACTTCATTCAAAGAAGACCTAAGCGCTACGACATTTTCAAGATCGAATTTCCAAACTTTATGATTACCTGGACTGCACATGGAGAGCGTTTCGTCCAACCCAGATTGGTTACGACCATGAATCACAACAGATCTTGTGGCCGATAGCTTAATTGCGATCTCTCTGCCGATTCCAGATGATGCGCCGGTTATCAGCGTGCAGGAGATATCCGGCATTTCAAGCGCTACTTCTTGCGATGTTGTTCAACAAAGGTAAAAAGGTCGGCAATTGTGATGACGTCTACCAATTCTGTTGCTTCAATGTTAATTCCGTATGACTCGTCGATGACTGCAAGTAAAGAAATCACACTTAATGAATCCCAAAATTCAAGTTCTCTAAGGACTATCTCTGGTTTGATTTCATCAATCTCAAAAATACTAAGTATTTGTTCGTTTAAAATTTCCATAGTAATTCCTTACGGGTAGTCAATTTGTTCACAAAATTGTAATGGACCTAGAGAGATCAACATGGAAGCCCAGGTTAATCCGACTCCGAAACCTGCCAAACAATACAGAGATCGCTCTGAAAGCAATTGATCCTTCAAATTTGTGGCAAGCACGGTGGGTATCGTTGCGCCACTGCTGTTACCAAACCGCTCAACGACATCCATTGGTACCTTTTTGTACTCTACACCTAATTTGTCAGCCAATTTTTCAAGCATGAACTTATTTGGTTGATGAAAAGCGTATGCACGAATGTCTGCGTCGGATTTCCCAGAAAAATCCATCAAATCAGCAATAAGTGGCGGTACTTCGGTTTGAACAAAGTTGAAAACTGCGGAACCATCCATTTTGAGATTCTCTAAAGATCGAAAATTGTTATCTCCTGCATCTCTGACCTCCGCGGTTTCGGGTGAAAATGGAAGCCTCATTCCTCCTGCGGGAATCATCAAAGCTTCTCTACGTGCACCGTCCATCTTGAGATTTGCCCAGATTTCTTCCCCCGACTCCTTATCAATAATCGCAATACTTGCTGCATCACCAATCAAAGGAAAGCTGTTTCTGTCTTGCCGGTTTACCTTCCTGCTCAGTACATCAACATTGACAAGCGCTACTCGGTTTATCGATTCTTGATTCAGCAACGAGAAGGCTTGAATCAGGCCGACAATGAACCCTGCACATCCTTGATTGATATCAAGGCACAACATGTCTTGTTTGAGACCTAATTCGCCCTGAATCACTGAGCTAGTTGGTGGCATAATAAAATCAGGTGACTGTGTCACAACAACCATTGCGTCAATTGATTCAGGATTAATCGTTAATGAGTCAAATAGATGCCTGAATCCATGAATCACAAGATCCGATGAACAATCGTTGTTGCTAACCAATCTGTGTTTGTTGTATCCCATAACCTTCATTAGCTTCAGGGACCGCGACTCAGGAAAATCAAATTTCTTCATATCATCTAGAAATTTCTGTTCATGTTCTGGTAGGACCAATAGAAGTCCAGAAATCTTTAAATTGCTGAACTTCATTCTCATGACATCACCTAGAAGAATCAATAAGTTTGGCTATTGCATTTACCGAAATGAAGTTTTCTGGAATCACGTCCGTTCCATCAATGACAACACCAAATTTCTCTTGAATCTCAGAAATTAGGACAACCATGTCAAAGGAATCAAGAAGGGCATCACAGATGAAGTCTTTAGAGTTTAAAAAGTCTGATTCTGGACGTGTTTCCTGAAGAATTCCCAATATTGTTTCTTCCATACATTTACTTCCTCATCAAGATTAGATCATTAAGCACATCTTTTTCATAACCATAGTACTTGTATTTGTTGAGTGCGTCGTAATTATCAGTAACTACCCATAGTTGGGACGAAGTGTCAGGGCACGAAATTGATAAATAGTGTCGAATCAGCGATGATCCCACGTTCATATTTCGAAATTGGGGATTTACGAACCAATAACGGATAACCGATTTTCTTCCCGATTTCTCGTAGAACAGAAACCCAGCCAGTTCGCCATTGATCCGAGAGACGATGATGCAATCATTAGTAACTGCTTCCTCGATTTCATCTAATTCAGGTAGTTGTTCGCTGAATTTATCGAAAAAGGCCTCAAGGTCACCAAGAATTTTACCAGCATCACCAAGGGTTGCATTTTCGATCGCAACTTTCTTGTGTTGCTCAGGCAGTCCTTGCTGTGGGCGATTCAGTCGATCAAGCATTCGGTATCTTGCAAAACCTGAATCACTCAAGAGTGCGGCGAATTCCTGGTGGCTATCACCACGTTGAATAATGTCCGCCACTAATGGCGCATTAGTTGGAATCTCATTGAGCACCGAATTAAACACTTCTGATTTGGAATAGTGCGCATACACATGAAAGAAGTCTCTATCTTGTCTGTAAAGGATTGATCCACCCGGTTTTGCTATTCCAAAGAATTTTCCCTTACTTATGGCGCGCTCAACGGCTCGCTGAGATAAGAAGAAATTGGTTAAAGATGTCTTCCCTGCGGACTTTCCCATTGCCCATAGTGTCTTTGCCTCTTGAAAAGATGCAACTGCGTTTACATCATGATGCAAACTTGGTTCCTAACAATTGCCGGTCAATTTTCCCGTTGGGATTCCGTGGCATTTCATCTAGTTGTACAAATTCGGTTGGAAGCATGTACTTGGGAAGTTTCGATTGAAGCGTATTGCGTAATTGCTTAGAAGTAACATCAGAGGAAGTCTCAAACACAAGAACAATTGCCTTCTTCTCCTTATGGTATAGAACACAAGCATTTCGAATTTCGGGTACTGCCTGAACCGCATTTTCAATTTCTGCCAGCTCAATTCGATAACCCTGGTGTTTGATTTGAAAATCTTTTCGACCGTCAAACATGATTTCACCAAGTTCATTTGTATGAACAAGGTCTCCGGTTCGATAAACGATTTCAGGATAAGCATTGTTGAGTGGGTTCTGAACAAATGACATTGCGGTTTGTTTTGGATTGTTGTAATACCCAAGCGCTAGAGATGAACCACGAACGCACAATTCTCCTATTTCGCCTTGCTCCGCAATCATATTGCTGTCGGTCAAAACAAAGACATCCGAGTTAGCACATGGAACACCAATGGGAATAGGTGCATCATCCTCAAAATTTCGGTTAAGGATAAAATATGTGCAATCAACTGTGATTTCGATCGGACCGTACAAGTTCACGAACTGTGTTTTCTGCAGGCTTTGCCGCCACATGTTGAGTTGTTTTGTGGGGAAAACCTCCCCTGCAAAGAAAATTCGACGGAGGCAGGACAGTTCAAATTTGTCAAGTAATTGTAAATTGGCAATGTTTACCATGATTGTTGGCACCCAAAAGATGAACGAAATCTTGTGTTCACTTAGGTATTGAACCAACTGAACTGGAAACGATGCTGTCTGTTCAGGAATGAGATAAACGGTAGCCCCAGTTTTTAGTGCAACGTAAATCTCAAGCGTATATATATCAAAGTAAAGTGGCGAGAGACTTCCTATGGCGTCATTAGAACTAAAGTCAAAATTATCTAAAGTCCAGTCAATAAAGTCAATCGTGCTTCGATGATTAAGGACCACGCTTTTCGGGACTCCTGTTGAGCCTGATGTGTTTATCAAACAAAGGGGATCGGTATCAATAAGAAAATTTCTCCGATCTCTAAGCAAATTCAAATTGATCGGAAGTGACGTTATGTCTAATTCGTCAATGCAAACAATCTTTTCTTCATCAATACCAGCAGCTCTTATCTTTGCCTTTAACCTTTGATTCGTTATCACTATTTGTGGCAAGACATTGTCTAGCAACTTTTCAAGACGTTCTGGCGGGGATTTATCATCCAGATTCGTATAGAAATTTGCACTTTTCACAATTGCTAAGTCAGCAATGATTGTGATCGCACATTTTGGCAAAAAAACTGCGATTGGTTTTCGGGTAATAGCCGTCAATGATGCGATGTGGGTTGCTAGTCGATCAGATAGATCGTCGAGCTCTGCGAATGTGAATTCGCGCTCTTCATCTACAACCGCAACTTTGTCTGGAGAATGAAGAAGTGCTCCATATTTTAAATAGTCAATTACATTATTCTGCACGCAGTTCCTAACTTTCTAAATTGTCACCGTTTGTCTTTTGTCATTTGCCACGTGATTGAGGTTGGTCGTTGCCTTACCTCTTCAAAGATTTGCGCAATGTAAAGACCGACTATTCCGATTGACCCGAGAAGAACTCCCGTCATAAATGCGATGGACACCATTACGCTTGCCCAGCCGTTAGGTGTTTGACCCCAAATTATCTGTCTCGCTAAGATCCACATCGCTCCAACCACTGAAGACAGACCAATACAAGCTCCGTATTTAACTGTCATCTTCAATGGTTTGTCTGAATGACTCAGAATACCTAGTAATCCGAGCTTCAATAAGGCTCTAAATGAATAGCTGGATTTTCCATACGGACGTGTTCCGTGTTCGACTTCAAGTTCTATACGTCGAAACCCCACCCAAGCTGCAAGCAATCCAAAGGTGCGGCCTTGTTCTTTAAGTGACGTTACAACATCAATCACGCATCTGTGGTAGATGCCGAAGTTTCCTACAGAATGATTGATTTTCTGACCACTTAAATAAGACAGTATCCCGATATAGACCCGTGACAAAGCTATCTTTAGCCAAAAGTCCTGGCGATTACGACGAACTGCTACTACCTGCTCGAATCCTTGTTGGGCTTTTTCAAATAATCTGGGTATCTCTTCGGGTATATCTTGCAAGTCACAATCCATCACTACGACCCAAGTTCCGGTTGAATAGGTCAAACCAGCAGATATTGCTGGATGTTGGCCAAAGTTGCGCGAGAGCCTAATTCCCACAAATCTTGGATCATTATTTGCGATATCTAAAATAATCTCCCATGATTGATCAGGGCTTCCATCGTTTACGAGAACAACCTCAAAGTTGTCTGTGATTCTTGACAGGCTACTTTTTAGCCGTTGGGCTAACTCAGCAAGGCTTTCTGCAGATTTATACACCGGTATCACTACAGAGACAAGAGGTTTATTCATTGTTTCACCTCAATTCCCAAATGTGGGGGTGCCCCAAATAGACATTCAAAAAATGCTTTCCATTTAATCTGCGACAGACAGACACCACTAACAGAAGGAATACACCGAGCGTTGAATTTGCAGCGTAGCGAACTCTCTTTGTGCTTGACATGTTGAAGAGTCGCACTTTGCCCCATTTGCGTCGAACAACTTGGTACATTCTTAAACTCATTGCTGTGAATTTTGGAATAAAACCTAAGTTCACCAACAATAAAATATCCTCGCTTACAAAGCCCTCAGCGCCCTTCATGGTTTAAAGGAAGCAACGGACTCAATGACTCTTTGCAGCTCTGTATCACTAATTGTATTGAACAGAGGAAGCCTCACCAAACATTCACCTGCTTGTTCAGAGACTGGACATTGACCCAGATAGCCACCAAAGCTCCGACCAACAGGTGAAACATTCAGCGGTTGATAATGAAAAACACACGAGATTTGACGATCCTTCATATGTCTTATGAATCGAGTCCGCTGATCACCATTTTGAAAACGAAGATGATAAACATGGCCAACATGTTCACATTCTTCTGGTACGAATGGTTGCAACACACCATGCATTTCAGACCAATTCTTAAGTTCGGACTGATAACGGTTCCAAACTTGGACTCGTCTGCTATTTGTCTCTTTTGCTCGAGCAAGCTGCCCAACCAACAACGCAGCCAAAAGATCACTCAAGATCCAACTAGAACCAATGTCAACCCATGTGTATTTATCAATTTGCCCCTTCAGAAATTTGGCTCTATTTGTACCCTTTTCTCTTAAAACTTCTGCCCTTTCCACAAGAGTCTGGTCGTTTATTAACAGAGCTCCACCTTCACCACACGAAATGTTTTTTGTTTCATGGAAACTCTGAGTTGCCATTTTGCCAAAGGTCCCCGTGTGCCTCCCTCGATACTTTGAAAACAAACCGTGTGCATTATCTTCGATGATCGTCAATCCACGTTCAGTTGCAATTTCTTGAATCCGGTCCATGTCGCAAGCGACACCGCCATAATGTACAACGCAAATAGCACGTGTTCGAGGTGTGATTGCAGCTTCAATCAAACTTGCATCTAGGTTCAAAGTGTCCTTAGATGAATCAACGAACACGGGCTTTGCACCGAATAAGGCAAAGGCGCTGGCAGTCGAAACAAAGGTGAATGACGGAACGATTACTTCGTCACTGGGTTTCAGTTCACACAGCAAAGCTGAGATCTCGAGCGCATGTGTACACGAAGTTGTAAGTAATGCTTGAACTACGCCCAATTTGGTCGTTAGCTCTAACTCGGCTTTTTTCGTGAAAGGCCCGTTCCCAGCAATATGACCACTATGAGCCGACTCGTTAATCAGTTCCATATCGCAATCAGATACATCAGGTTTATTAAATGGAATGATACTACTCATGGTTCTAACTTAACAGAATATATCTAACTGCTTCTTTAAAATTTCGGAGCAGGCAAAGTTGATCTACAGCCATAACCCTCAAAAAGTCATGAAACATACTGAAGGTGTCAGTCAGAGTTGCATATTTTACTCAGACTGTTATTAGCCAGATTTCTTGTTCTGATACCATGTGATCTCATAAAAGGCCTACGCTTGAAAAGCACCGATCATTACAGACTTAAGTGGTCAAAGTTGGTTGACTGGGGAACGGTTCCAACTACCTTGACGCTAGTTCTTTACGCGTTTGTCCAAACATGGATTTTCGGCTCTCGTTTTGGCACCAATGACGACTTAGGTATGGCCCAGATCGCAAACGGTGGAATAACGGGCAAACCATCTGGGTACACAATCTTTCTCAACATATTCCTTGGCAAATTTCTACAGATTTGCTACCAGATGTTTCCGGGTATTCAGTGGTATCCGTTTTTGCAAGTTGCATCCATGGCATTTGCATTTGCGGTATTCATGCGTGTAGGAATCATTGCGCTGAAATTTGTGATCCCTGATGATCTAATCCTTCGCATATGTTTTGCATCAACTTTGCTAATAATTGTCTTTTCGCAATTCAGCGTTTGGGTGTACACGATCAACTTCAGTACTACGGCATATTTTTGCTCTGTAATTGGTTTGTCCACGCTGTTTCTATCGCTTCGGATTAATCCAAGTTCGATAGCGCTATATCCCATTTATATCTGCTTACTGGGCTTTTTGTGGCGACCTCAGGCGTTTATTAGTGTCGTGCCGGTTTTTCTGTTACTTCTAGTTTTTCAATTCCGCAGAATTCCATATATATCCGTTTTCAAAAACATTTCATTATTAGCTTTTGTTGCTTTTCTGGCGAGTTACCTAGATCGACTCGCACATACATCTTCTGGTAAATGGCGGGTGTTCTACGAGTACAACCTGATGCGTGGAAGACTTCATGGCAATCATGTGTTCGATTTGCTAATTGACCGCAATGGGTTTGCTGAAATTGCATCAAGGTTGAGAATTCCAGAGATCAACTTAAGGTTCTTCGGTGCCTGGTTTTATTCGAATGCAACGACAAAAGTTGATTCTCTTGCGCGTGCCAACCAACTAGTTGATGAAAACACCGTAATCTCCAAAATACAAATTGGTCCGATTGCACTATCGCAAGCTAGAGGAATCTTTCTTGTAGTTGCACCGCTGACATTCTTAATTCTGCTTTTTTATTCAAGAAAACGATTAGCGATTTTATCTTTGTTTTCAATCCATTTTGCATATCTGATGTTGACTGAATCGTATCTTGAACAGTTTATTCGATTACCGAGCTACGTAATTGAAGGATTCCGTTTCTCTGCACTGGTCTGCTTGATTTTAATATTGATGTTCACTTCAGTTTCTGCAGCAAATAGTTTTAGTTTAAGCCATTACAAGAAATTCTTTGTATTTATTTCAATTCTCCCATTTGCTCTATACAGCATCCATTTGATTCAGGTTCTTCCAGAGTTTTCAAAAAGCACAAAGCTACAACAACGACAATCCCTAAAGATTGTTCAAGGGTTTCAGAACGCGGTTTCTCTTCCAACTATTGATTTTGCAGGATTGATTGATCTTTCTTCTACCAGTCCTTGGTCAAGTTTTAAGTTCACGTCTCTTAAATTGATTCCAACTGGATGGATTATGTCAAGTCCGCATCAAGAAAGCAGGCTTAATTTCTTCGGAATTTCCGATAGTTTGGATGAGGCGCTAGCAGCAGGAAAAATCTCTGTTTTATCTTCTCAAAACTCGTTAATCCTAGTTGATTTAGCTGAGTATTTGCACGTAAATTACAAAGTCTGCGGCACTTGGGATTCAGCGGCGATTACTTTTCTTGATCAGCCCGTATTGCTTTCAGTCTTCAGGGTATCGGATGAGTGCGGTTCGGAAGTTAACTCCGATCCACAATTAGAACAGAGCGAAGTCTTTTACACGAACGATGAAGTTCACCTTAAGGTTTCAACGTGCACAATTGGGGCAACGCAAAATCAGATTTCGTTCAAAGCGTATTCACCATTTGGCATATACGCAGAGGACTTTAGGATAAAGATTGATTATCTAGGGCTCTTTATGGCACCGACGACTCGGTACGTGACTGTGAAACCTGGTGATTCCCAAAAACTGATCGTTAAAACTTGGGGTTGTGATGTGCAGATCACTTCTTTAAGTCCGCCAGTAGTGCCTTTTGATGTCAACCCTAAAATTCCTGACCGCCGAACCTTATTTATTGGAATAAGCGATTTAACGATTTTGGATAAGTAGTTATTTTAAACTGAACTTTGTTATGCAAGATTTCGGAAAAATTGACTTAACATTTCCGAATAGCCCAGTGGATTCGTAGGTCCGATCACTTCGGTTTCATGATTTAGTCTCGGATCGGCACACACGTTATACAGGCTTGAGGTAGCGCCTCCCTTAGGGTCAGCAACTCCGAATACCAAAGTTGCAATTCGAGAATTCTGTATTGCGCCTGCACACATAACGCAGGGCTCAAGCGTCACCACCAAAGTGCACTCGGTTAGTCGCCAATCACCAAGTGCCTTTGCAGCGTCACGCAAGACCAGAATTTCAGCATGGGCAGTTGGGTCCATCAGTGCTTCACGTTCATTATGGCGAGCTGCAATGATCTCATTTTTGTATAGGACCACAGCGCCAACGGGTACATCGCCAGAAAAAGCAGCGAAGTCTGCTTGGTCAAGTGCAACCCGCATTGCGGATTTATGCTCGGTAATCATGGCGGAGGAGGTGGGATTCGAACCCACGGAGACTTGCGCCTCACACGCTTTCCAAGCGTGCCGATTCGGCCGCTCTCGCACCCCT
>B570J29032_109958148_pt1 | contig 11687 bp, 9 predicted proteins | sample LakMenEpi16Nov12_FD_29032 | JGI IMG/M metagenome (IMG submission 29032)
CCATAAAAAACTGAAAAACTAGTTTGATTGTTATTCGTTAATACAGCGTTAAACGTAACAACAACTTCAAACCCTTCTCGACTGTTTTGACTGTGTTCTCTGAATAAATCAAGAAGTTCAAGTCGCAAACGATAGGCAATGGCCGGAAAGTCGAAGCGAAATCTAATTGTAGTTAACAAAAGACTTCCAACTTTTGCTTCGCCCACTCTAGCAATTTTAGTAGTCACTGCAGGTTTATGATCTAATAACCGTTTGTGAGTTGCGTATAAATCTTTTAATGAAGTAAAATAAGCTGTATTTCGAGCCGCAAATCTTGACCCTGATCGTAAAGTTCCTCTTTCCGTTTCCAACGGTTGAGGAGGTGTTGCCGTCACTGGCACAAGTCGTCCCCCAATTGAAGAAAATGGTCGGGGATTTTCAACAGGATTATATCGGGATCGAGAGCGATTTACTCTTAAGTTAAATTCACGAGACATGTAATCGATTTGAACATAAAATGTCAACTGATTTAAGAAAAATAATTTATTGTAAGGTCTGTAGTGGTTGATAAAACTAAAAAAACTACTGCAATACACTCAGCTGGCAAACACTTTAAAAACTTTCGCTATTCTATTTTGATTAAATTTACCTCGACGGCAGCAACATTTTTACAACATATTTGAAGTATAAAAAGTAAAATGATTTTTAAAATGATTTTTATTGTTTTTTGAATACTTACTTTTATCGAAGTTTTGTTAAAATTAGTAAAAACTGATTAACACAGAAAAACTCTGATGAATCTTTAGTTCTTCCTGTAATAACCTATGTCAGTATGGAGGGGGTGACAAAATATACTTTTTTAAATTCCTGCCATATCTGCCTGTATTATTAAGGCTGGAAGTAAAATATTACCAAGGCTGCAAGTAAATTATGCTGATTATTTTATTACAACATAATAAAGTGCCAAATTTTCTATAAAAACGTTTTTTCTTTTTCTTATTTGGTAAGCATGCTTTAAAACTCTAAATTGAAATATATTTACTAATATTAAATAAAATATTAATAGTGCAATCAAAAATTCAAAATTAATGGTTGCGCAAACAATAAATTACTGAGTGCGCGCCATCGTTACTTTACATTTTTGTGTAAAGTAACAATCAAATTCAGTTGTATTTCGTTTATCTTACAAACAAGTAACTTACAATGTCGTTTTCAAAACAACTTTGGGGAAATAAAAATGCTGAAACTCAACAAGCATTTGTTGAGGACAACACTTGGTGTTTAACAAAACACTATCAAGCCCCCTTTTTATCGACCTTTACTTTTAAGGCCGGTAATAAGGATTACGCGCTTTCCGGCATCATCGAACAATCAGGAGAACAGGGTGCAAAGCTGAAAACTTCAGAGATAGCTCTCAAAAAAAAATATTCGTAAGTATTTAACAAAAACCTATTATTTTCTTACTAATAAAGCACTTAATAACTTTTACATGTGTTACAATAATTTATTAATATATTTTAGGGGTCTTGTTCCTCTTCACAAACACTTCTTTCATGTCAAATTGGTTGATGGAACAAAAAAATACAGGCCAGAATCTCAAATTGTGTTGGATATTGGAACAGCTTACAACTTTTTTGGACGAGATCCTGAACGAACAAAATCTATTGTCTGCAAAAAAGTTCACAACCTGGTCGATGCGTGGAATGACAAATACATTGTTAAAAAAGAGGTAAATTTAAAGGAGTTTAATTTGCCCTATTAGTTTAAAAGTAATAATTTGAAACTTGTAAAAAAGTAAAAATGCTCTTTTAATTTTAAAGAAACACCCATCGGCCATTACCGACAACACGATAATCTCAAGTCACGAAATCAAAGACAAGTCCAAAGACAAGTCCGGACAACCTATCACTTCTCAGTACGTGCTCACGGTCAGCAACTGGCACTTCGTGAGAGACAACCAAACAGCAAAAGTGCCCCCCGTTTGCACTCCGAAAGACTGCGTCGTTGGGATAAAATTATCTTCAACCAGTTTCAAGTCGTTGTTGGATTTGGATGAAAAGGAATTTAATTACGACAAGAATGGTTTGCTGCTTCCTTACATCCTTTTCATGGATTTGTTGAGCCACGGCGAATTTAGCTGTGATTACATGGATTCTGTCAAGCAGGAATTTGAAGAAAGGGGCAACAAAGTCGATGATCACGACAACGAAGAAGAGGTAAACAAAATCCTGGCCGCAGCAAAAGCCAAAACAACCGAAGAGTATTCCAAGAGAGATGCGGCTGCAGACGCGTTTCTAAAAAATTTAGAAACAATTTGCAATTCGCAAGGTGTTTCTCGCAATTCACAACTTGCGATCAATCCTCGTTCAAGTAATTTCAGTTTGGACTACGACGAACCAGAACCGCAAAATGAATCGGACAAAAATCAACAAGTCGTTGCAGTAGAGGACGAAGACGACGACGAGGAAGAAGAAATTGTCTCGAGGAAAAAAAGTCGAAAGCGTTACCCTTCTCCATCTGGGAAACCAGGTCCTGGTTCTAAGAAGGGAAAACAATGAATCGTCGTCGACCTGAACCAAATGACCCTTCGCTATCGAAATCGGATTATGGATGTTGCTTAATTCTTGGCGGGTGAGATAATTAATTTAGTTGGGTTTTATTTACAATAACCATCTCATTTTAATCAAACAACTCATAAAATATATTTTACCTTAACAGATCTGGTACTGGCAAAACATCGCTGTTAAAAAAAATAATTCTTCAAAACAAAAACGACAAACACTTGATCTACTGCGTCAACGTGGGTCCTGTTGAGTTAGCCGAATACAAATACAACGCAGGAACCAGAATAGTTCCAATATCTTTTGGACAACTATCATCAACCAAGGCTAATTCGACTATTATTTTCGAAGATATTATTTATCTTACTCCAGCAGATGAAAAACTATTACGAAAATGTTTAAATTATGATGCTCATCACAAAGCTCAAAAAATATTTTGTGTCACTCATTCTGTGCACAAAACTGCGGTGTGGTCATTACTTCCTTTTTTCCATTATTTAATTTTTTCAAATTCCCCTTCAAACAAACCTTTAATTAGAACTTGTCTTAAAACTGTTTTTAAAATGCACGATACAAGTGTAGAAAATTGGTTAACTCAATTCTTAAATTTAGGTAAAGGAGATGAGAATAAAAATTGTTACTTTTATTTTGACACCAAATTAATGACCTTTTATTACACACCTGATTTACTTAATGCAGGGTTTAATTCTCGACAGCTCTCTGAAAAATCAACTGTTCCTAATGTTATGCTGGGATCAGTAAATTCGGCTCTTGAACAAGAAAGAGAAAAACTTGAAATAAAAAAAAATCTTTTAGAAAACAAATTTGAAAAATTTACTGACAGTTTCATTTTAAAAAACCAAGCAAACGCCGTTTTTTCTATTTTAATCAACTGTTTAAATTTAACTTTGGTTCGAGAGCATGACCTTACAATAAGTTTTCAAAGTGCCTTAACAAAAAAAACTAAAAGAATTTCATTAGTTGATTATGTTTTAACATTATTAGATCCTGAAAACAAAAAACCAAATCAGGATCTACTTGTACTGCATAAATATCTTGAATCGTTTTGTAATATTCCTTCTCTTTTTATTAACAATTCTTACTTTAAACCATTTCCTCTCAAAAAGTAATTAAAAAAGGTTTTTTTATTTTATATTATGTTTTTCAAAGTGCTAGCACTAATGATAGCACGGCCTGCGTTAATTTGCGACTAGTATGTAACTTTGTGAACATTTTTAGTTGTGATTTAACCAAGCAGTTTGAGAGAACAAAAATAAAAGTTTTGTAAATACTTAAATTACAGTGTTGTTTACTGCTAATTCAATAATCATGGATCCCTACTACTTAACTCCAAGAGAAAAAAAACTTGACAAAATTATTCTGAACAAAAAAACTGTGAAAAAAACTAATTTTCGTGAAACAATTTGCTTAAGACTGCTAATTTCAGCAGCTTTTTTCATTGAAAAACTAGTCAATCAATATTGGATTGTAGTGGAAAATATTTTTAGTTTTTTAACTTTTTCTGAACTTGCTGCTTTAGCTGCGGTTATGAGAGAAATCGGATGTCCTAATTTCTTTGCTTATCTCAAACGTCAACAAGGAAGCCGAAAACTTTTAACTTGCATTTTTTTTAATAAAAATAGTAACAATGATCTCAAATTAATCATTAACTATCAAAAAATGCAACTGATTCCAGAGTCATTGCAAACAATATGCGTTAAAAAAAGTAATTGCATTATATTTTTACATCAAATAATAACCAATGAACGACAACTATTAAATTTTACAAGATGCTTAAAACCTGTCTCAATAGCAGAACCATTTGATGCTTTAGATTTGGGTTATCTTGGAACAGAACACGAAGAAAATCTAATTGCCTTTAATCCTATCTATGAATTAGGAGTTTACATAACATGCTCATTTACTTGGGTATTTAGTTATGGTGGAAAAGCTAGAGAAAGTGTTGGTCAAATTATTCACCGATTTACTAAAACTAACATGGCAAAACATTTGAGCGTCAGTTGGAGTCCGGACGGATTGCACATGCTTTTGCTAACTCGAAACAACAAAAATGTACAAGGTGAAGTGCTTGTGTTCAGATATCTTTCAGCTGCCGGAATTATGAGAAAAATAAAAATAACGCCCAACATTCAATATGACTCTCATCATTGCAGTTCTAAACTTTGGTGTGGTCCAACCACTTTTATGCTATTAACTACAGCTCAAGAATTAATAAAGTACGAAATAGCAAATACAAGATTACACGTTACTACACTGTTTGAAAACTTTACAAGCAATATATTTGGACCGGATTCATACACTCAAACAAATGAAAATGACAAATTGCAATTTGGATCTTTTACCTGTTGTCCCAGTGATGAAAGCTTAATTGCTTTATTACGACCTTGTGTTAACAAACACGCTCATGATCAAATTGCATTAATTCGAATTGCTTTTAATCAACTTATTCCATTAATTATTCTCTCAGCTCCTGGTTTCATTTTAGAATTTGAATTTTACAAGACCTCTAAACAACTGTGGATTATGTGGAAAGAAAATCCTAGCGAACTCTGGCCATCAGTAAATTTTCATACTTGCAAAATAACACTTCCTAGCAATTGTCCATATGTCTCTGAAAAACCAATTTTACCACATTACGAGTTGACAAATTACATTGCATGGGGTTCATCTCGAATAGGTTTAGGTCATTATGATCTAATAGAAAATTTATTTTCTGAACTTATATCTTTGAGAAGCTACCAAAACTATGAAATAAAATTTACTTCGGACGAATTTGAAAAATTTTCAACTTATTCAAAAAAAAAAGAAAACTATTGGCAAAGAAGCGAACTTACAGCCTTTTCACATAGAATGCAATTGACAGATCATTTTGTGAGTTTAATATTGCTTAACGAAACAGGCGTGCGAACAACCTACAGAGTAAGTTTAATAAAATATGATATATTTACATCTACAATATTCAGTTATTTTCAACTTCTCAAACTATATTAATTGTATATATACATTATTATCATGTTTTGCTTCTTATAAACGTTTTTTTAATTTGCAGTTCTTCAAACACTTCTCAAAACTATATTAATTGTACATATACATTATTATCATGTTTTGCTTCTTATAAATGTTTTTTTAATTTGCAGTTCTTCAAATTTATAACCGCTTGTGAAAACATCGCTTCATCTTTACGCATAAGTTGTGATGTAAATACACAAGCCTATTTTCATCCTACAAATGGAATTATGGTGCTACGTTTGAACTACAGTACATTTAAATTTTACTTTCAAGAACAAACAACTCGTGATTTAAGACAATTGTTGAAAAAACCAAACATTAACTACAATCGTGCAATAATGATTCATGTAACAAAAAAATAACTACAAACGATCAATAAAATAAATTATATTTTTGGAAGCCGTATTGTTTTCTTTTTGAGTCTTAATGATACGATAAAGGAACTAAAGTCAATTTGAGTTTTAATTGCAAAAGCAAAACATAACTTGAACAATGCATTCATTTGTTACGATCAAATTTAATGTTTTTTATTTTTTATTTTTCAAACTTTCTTGCATTTCAAACACATCCAAAAACAATCAATAAAATTATTTCTAAAGCTGTACAAAAGATAAAAGCTTGGGAAAAATGTGTAATTGTCAGTTAATGAACAAAAAACCATTATATTATGTGACAATAATACCGAAATAAATTAATTGCTAGTTATGTGAAAAGGAAAAAATTTGAACACAAATGACTGTGATAATTATTAACACCAAAAATAGCAATTATAAAAACTTAAATTAGCTATTGTCAAATTGTCATAATAACTATTGTCAAATTGTCACAATTCTCAGAAAAGAAAACATAAATAATTAGTTATTTGGTGAGAAAAACTTTTTTTGGTTTCATTAGCGATTTTATTACCGATTAACAATTAAAATGTATTTAGTTCCATTACTCGATTTCATTAATCAAAAAACAATTATACACTTTTTGAATTCTTATAACTGCATATCTAAAGCTCTGTTCTAAAAAGATAAGGGTGAAAAATGAAGCATATTTTAACTTGGGTCAAATTACGAAATAACATTTTTGAACAAACAGTCAGTCATATTTTTCAGTTATTGTGTTGCAATATTTTTGATTTACAATGGAACAGTGTTTAAAAACCCATTTTTACCCGGAAGAAATCGAAATGAAAGACTGGAAAACATGTCATTTTGCATGCCTCTGCGAAAGCGAAGATGAAGGGCTACCAGCATGTCCAGAATTGTGGTTGGTGATTCATTTTTGCGAAACTCTATTGCTAGAATCATTCGCAACATTGTTAAACTTACCAACAACAACAACAACACCAAAAACAGAAACCAATTCTAATGAAGCCAACAATGAGGTACAAAATATTGTAGCACTAGTTTATTTACCTGTCCTTGCCCAAATATGTAACAATAAATTTAGTCAACTTATTATTTTATATCATTTGTAGAGTCTTCATGCAACAACAACCCCAACACCAACATCAAAATCTGATGAAGACAACAATGAGGTACAAAATATTGTAATACTGGTTTATTTCAAATTTTTAAAAACCTTTGCGCCATAGATGTCAAAGTTTACCCCCACATCACAATTGGTGTTCCACTGATATCTAAATTTACCCCTAGTTACGATTAAATTTTTAACACGATCTGACAAAAAAGTTCATAAAACATGAAATGTAGATATGGTCGCGCGATTTCCAAAAATGTAAAAATGAACAAAATCGGATGAGCGGTTCGGGGTCAAGAGCTCCCAACGTGAATTTCGGACTTTTAAGAAACTTCTAAAATTTAAAGTACAATAAAATTGACGCACCTCCAATATTAATTTATGTGTGCCTGCCATAGTTGTTAATTAAACATCCTGTTTTATATCATAGATAAATTATCCAAAATATATGTTAATGAAACATCCTGTTTTATATCATAGTTATCCAAAATATGCTGATAATATTCCCTAAATGTACATGTTATATTAATTATGCTAGATTCTACATCAACAAATGCTGATCTGGAGTGGATTCTTTGGATGCCTATTTTTAATTCTAACAATCGGAGCAATCGTTTTTGCAGTTCGAAAATGCAACACTCTGAAATGTTGTTGTCAGGTGAAATTAAAAAATCTTAAATCTCATACTAATAAAATGCTACATAATGTTTTTCCGCAATATTAATGCCATTATATAATTACAGATTTGCAAAAAACCAAAAGTCAATAATGAAGAAACTGTGGAAAGTCAAAGCATCGAAAATCGCCAACTCACTTGGGCATGCAGTTCTCTGAATTGTTGTCAGGTATTGAATTACTTTATTAAAATCCAATTATGTAAAAATAAATAAACAAAAATATGTGTGCAAAGCGTATATTTTTACTATTTTTAATTTTGTTACCTAAAACATTTTACAGAAATGCAAACAAAGCAAAACCGACGATGTAGAACTGAAACGCATTCAAAATCGACCAGTCATTGAGCATCCACACTTAAACGCAATAGTGGAAGGTAATGAATGTAAGCAATACACAATTTAATTGTAATTTGTGACGAACTTATAAGTATGTATTATCTCTAGCCGAACAGCTGATCAGGCCAAACGGGAGAATCGCTTGAAAGTTTTTCTAAAGCCGAATCTAATTCGTCAAAAGTAAAAAAATCGAACAAACCCCGTAACATCAAATAATGAGACTTTAACTCATTCAAACCGGCCATGTAAGTCTTGTAAGAGTTAACAAACTCTTTTGAAGCTGAAGCTGAAGCCGAAACCAACGTGGGGGCTGAAACGATATTGACATCAGCAATCGATTCAGCCCTTTTTTTCCTCTCAAACATTAACGAAAGCATCGTTCGCTGTTCAGTCTGCTGAGCAAGAAACTATAACAAAAATAACCCAATCAGTAAAAATTGAAAACCTAATAATATATTGAAAAACTTTAATGATAACTAATTTGTAGTATTACATAGTGTTAGAAAATTAAGTTACCTGCTGCAATTCCCAATCTTGAACTGCTGAAAGCTCGATCATTGAGTCTTCCAACAAGGCCTCCTCAAAAGTGTTCGCCATTTGAGCAAGTTGACGATTTTGACGAGCACTAACAAGTACATCTACTCCTGCAAGTAGTTGCTGACGTTTTCCTCTGTAACCTGACACAACTGAAGGAACGCCAGGTCGAGGTGACGATTCAGACAAAAACGCATTTTTCAAAGCATCGAGACGTTTGTTCAGCCGAAGAACAAACTCTTCTTGACCGAAAGGTTGCTCACTTGTTTGATCAAAAATTCCGTTAGGAAATCCAAGCATTTGCTCAAGAAAATGAAATGAAAAAGTAAAATAACTCAAAAAATCGCTGATAGGCCTTGAGTCGGCCATTCCGATTATTACAACTGTATTTAATGTAATTTCAGAAAATACTCGACCAATGCGACGTCCAGTTCGAACTGCGCCGTTACCACCAAAAAATACTGCTCCGATGCGACGCCTGGTTCAAAGTGCGCCGTTATCACCATTCCCGCAACTAACTTGTAAATGCTTTGTTTGCAAGTCAAATGAAAACACTCTGAAAAAAACCTTTACACTTATTCTAAACTAAAGTAAAAACACAAACATTTTCAAATCCGCTCTTTTTTGACGGACATTTTTTGGTTTATTTTCTCATTTTTTGATTTTTTTGATTACAAATGTTACAGGTAACAATGATATTTTGTGAATTTTATTACTTTTTTTGAATATATTTTTTATTTTATTCTTTTTTTGGGTTTTTTTAAATTATATGATTGTTTGTTTGTTTGTTTTTCATTCTCTTTCGTGATACTGTTTTTCATTTTTCAATCTCTCAACGTTATCATAACATTAATAAGTTGAAACATATTAACTGATGGGCAGTCAGTCAAATTTACAAAAACAATAGCAAGTACATTCATCTATTTGTAATGAAATCAAAATAAGCTCACAGTATTAATTTGTTAAGTGTTTTGACATAAATTTCGTGTTAGATATTTCAGACATGAATAATAATAGAAAATAATCAATGTTAAAATCCAAAAATAATACAAAAATTAATAGTTTTTAATTTGGTAAAAAGTTATTACTTCTGAAAAGTAAAGCCGATTTAACTGACTTCTGCGATCTTCAGTTTTTTCAATAGTAACAACACAAAAACCCAAATTGTCCAATATCCAAAAATCGTAGTCCGTTATTCTTGCAAAGAGTCAATGAGTATGATGTTTGAATCATCCGACACGAGCTTCAAGTCCTTGGTGTGTACCTCAACCGATCCAGTCTACACAACTCTTGTTGAAGTTATTTCCTCGCTTGCCAGACTGCTGCATTATACAGCAGTCTGGCCACCCCGAATGACGATTATCAACTAACTTCAAAATCCACAATTTCATATTGTATAGTTAGTTGCTTGATAGCAGGCGAGTGTTCGCAATTTAACATTGCTGAAGTGTGTAGTGAACACAGCTGACAATTAGAATTAGTAGATAATTGATAAGTAATAATTCTGACATTACATAACAAAGGTTGGGCACATTGATTATGAGAACCACCGCCAATGCTCGCTTTCTTACAACAAGCACATAAAATTATAGTTGTATCACACAGAAACAACCATAAAACAGACAATTTAAACAACATTTGTGCCAAATTTAATTTTTATATATTAGGATAACAGAACAGTGTAAAGTAAAATGTGCAAAAAATTTCCTTCGCGCGCAAACACCTGCAAAAACAAAATACTTCATACTAATGTTTGAAACTAAACAAAAATCCCATCATAATCGTGTTTTGTAATAACAAATATCTCTAAACAAACAAAAAAACTGTTTAGTTATAGTTATAAAACTATGATTCATGTTCAAACAAGTTGCAAAAAGTTGACTCAATTCATAGAGATTGGTTTTTTTATAAATAGACAAAACGCTTCATAATTGTGATTCTCTACTTGAAAAATAGTAAAAATCATTTCTATGCTATATTTTTTTCTAGCAATTTCATGACGAAATTAAAAAAAATAATCGCAATGCAATAAGTAGAAGGTATATTCCAGGTACTTACTATCGATAGGTTTCAATTGGATTAATGTTATAAAACAAATCGCTTCAAATCGCTTCATAACAGTTTTTTTCTTTATAATTGTCATGACGCGTTGATTCAATGGAAACTATATTTCAGGTACTCTTGATAGGTTTCGATAGGTTTGGATAGGTTTCGATTGGATTAATGATATAAAAAAAAACACTTCATAACAGTTTTTTCATCTAAATTATATCTATTTTTTCATATATACGACGAAATAATTCACTCTCGATACGTTTCGATTGGATTAATGATATGAAAAAAAACACTTCATAACAGTTTTTTATTCCAAATCAAATTGTTAAAAATGATTTAAAGGTTTTGTGAAAAATGTTTGCTTACTTACGCTTACTATCAAACATAAACGTACTCACTTCATAAATATTTAATATTTCGTAACACGTTTTGCGTAAAATAAACAAAAAGACAATTATTAAAACCGTATCAATTAAAATGTATGGCAGATGTGGGATTTGAACCCACGCTCCCATTAAGGAATTAAATCTTAAGTTTAACGTCTTAGACCGCTCGACCAATCTGCCTATTATTTTTCATATCTCTCTTTAACTTAACTTACTCTAATCGTAAAATTCATTTGTAGTTCACAAAACCTTTCTCGTATTGAAAATCAAAGTAAAACATTAGAACCTAGTAAAGTTAACCTACTCCTATTAGACATAATCAAGTTTAATTTAGTCCTCAACGTAAATTTACTGATCAAAACTTTTTTTTCATTTGATAAACGAGCTAGATTCCCATAAATAATTGGTACATGTACATTACTACCAAACCACCATATCCAAATGGTCAAAAACGATCAAAATAAATCGTTTTATGATGAAAACTTTTTTGTGCATTGCAGAAATGACGAACAAACTTAGCAAAAAGTATTTACCTGTGCCTACAACTAAGTACCTAGACACCCAGGTGAGAAAAAACTTAACAAGTTATCTCAAAAAAATATAGACAGCATGCCGCAAAGAAGACTTTTTTATGATTTGAAACAGATAGACAAAGAAAA
>B570J29032_109958145_pt1 | contig 11668 bp, 20 predicted proteins | sample LakMenEpi16Nov12_FD_29032 | JGI IMG/M metagenome (IMG submission 29032)
CTGTCGTGATTGATGTGAGCAATGTTCATTGCGATAATGTGTTTGTCATCCTCCCTTTCCTCCCTTCCGAAAATACCTTCCCCATTTAGAACCCTTTTGTAGATCAGAGGATATTTCTTAAAGTAATCATCGTAGTTTTCTTCCAATTCTTTAGATTCCCAAGTTGTATAACCTGGTTGATCCTCTACAGGTTGAAACCAATATTTAGCTTTACGGTAATCCATATATTCCATTTGATAGTGCTCATCTCTTACCAATTTGATAAGGCGAACACATGTCATCATCACTTCAGCATCTCTCTTTGCGGTAACGTGAAAATCCCGTTTTCTGATGTATTTTGATTGGGCCTTGAGTTTGTGTGACAATATTTCGAAAATGAAAGATGAATCCCAATTTCGGTCTTTCCAGATGACGAGGAACCAGTAGATCAGATTTTTAACACCCTGGACAAATGTATGGTGCATGTATCTTCCATCGTGCATCCACCAAAAACGTAGGTTACTCAGTTTTCTAACTATCCAAGGACGTGACTCCCGCTCTTCCTTCATTTGCTCAAATATGTCTTTTATGTCTTTTATGTCTTTTTCTGGTTCCATCTTTTCTTTTTCTCAAAACTAATATTAATATTCGATGCAAAAAAATTTATCTCCACAAATGTAGTTGAATCAAAGATCCATCACCATGATAGAGAGTGAAATGCTTGAAACCGAGAGAAATCGCTCTTGACATCAATTCTTCTTTTTTCGAAGTTCCTATCATTCCTGCGTGATACTCCATAGAAATTTTGCTGATCCTACCGAGCATTTCCTCATCGAGTGTGTCAATGATCTCATATTCGCCGCCTTCACAGTCAATTTTAAGAAAATCAATATGTCCTGGAATAATCCCGGTTGACATGAGATCTTTAAGTGAAATAGCTAGGACTTCTTCTACACCAAATTTCTCTCTTCCTGGCAAATATAGTGATGTACCACCGCCTAGATTTTTAATTGTTTCAAGCCGGAACATTTCCAATTTTGAAATTTTTGAAGAAATAGCAAGTTTATGACATTCTATCTGGGGAAAAGAATTATCCAATAAGCAAGAGAATGTGTCAGTCATTGGCTCGAATGCAATTACTCTGCTTGCACCTCCCTCCAATGCTCTTCTAGAAAACATTCCAATGTTTGCTCCGATGTCTACAACAACATCACCTTCTTCTATAGCACATCCAAATCTTTCGTAATCTGACCCAAACGAATCAAAAATTCCAAACATCTCGAAATTTTCATAATACATATAATTGAAATCGTCGAAAGAGGCATCTCCTTTGTTGTATTTTTCTAAAGTGAATCCTAGATCAAGATTTTCTTTTTGTAGATTTCTTAAAATCTTTCGTCTATTTTCATCTATGACATAAAATTCGGGATTGTGCATGACTAATTTTGTTTTATATTATAGATACAAAACATCTAATATTTCAAAAATGTGATATATAGAACAGAAAAAACCATCCGTGATGAAACTTAAATCATTTAAAACCTTTGAAAGTGATGACGAAAAAGAGCTTCTTCAAGACCTAGATAAAATTGGTATTGAACAGCACAAAGGTTGGATAGTTTGTACACAATCCAGTTACGACGGCGACATGGGATCTTCGATTTGGGCTGTTATTGCAAAAAACGCAGGAGAAGCAGCAGTTCTTATTATGAAGAATATGGGAATTGAGGATGAGGATGAAGATTTTGAAACCGCAAGAAAATCCATCAATTTCTCAGGTTTGGCTGATGCCATGGAAAATCAAATGGGATACAATGGAAGATTCAGCGTTATTGAATACTTCGAAGGTTTGATTCCTAGAAAATACGAGGATTATTCATTAGAAATAGACTGGACTAATCCACTAATGGCTGTTAAAGATCTTGAGAGTTTGTTTACTAACGTAAGTCAGGTTCTCAACAAATCCTACGTATAAAAAAATTAGAACTTTTTAGAAGCACCTAAGATTCTTTGTGGCCAAACACCATAGAGATCAAAATCATACAGAGCACGGACAATAACTGTAGATTTACCCAGACCCTTTTTATCTAGAGACAATAGTACAAACTTCTTCTTAGCTTCCACAAGGGTAAAGGATTCTGTATAAATGTTCTCCTCAAGATGTTTGATAAAATCAGAAAGACCTGGAATTGTAGCAACACCGTCTAGATGAAGATAGACTTGCAAATTGGATGAGAATGTCGAGTTGTCTGATTCTAGCAGTGACTCCATACGTGATCTTAGTGCAGGGGTCTGTATCTTTTCGATCTCAGCTTTCCTTCTTTCTAATCTCTCAACTGGATCTATTTTGTACTTGCCTCTTTTCTTTCCGGTCCTTCTTTTTACATAGTCCTGGAACTTGTCTGAGTTTTTGATTCCTTCTGAAAGGTTCTTTAGATATTGTGGATCCTGATAAATTGATTTATCAGCATGTGCCATTGCTTTTTTCATCAACATTTTTCTCTTTTCTTTCTCCTCCCTTGTTTCTTTCTGGAAGAATTTTTTTCTGGAAGCCTTTATCTTCCCGATATTCTCTCGTGTACCAAGCTTTACCTTCTCTTTGATTAATTCTGCATCAGGATGGTTTGAAAGAGTGTCTCCACCCCAATATCCATCGGATATATTATAACCGATGTCCCTATGGTTTGCCTTGAATTTTTTTATGAAGTACCCCTCTTTTTGTTTAAGTACTTCCAAGGTCGGGCACCTTTGCAATATTTCTTTGGAAAAGTTTTCCCTACCGTATTTTTCGATTGCTCTAATCAAAAGAACTCCGGATCCTAGATACTCAGGATCCCCATTGCCTTCATTTTTGGTGTCAGAACCTATATAGATTTTTTGGTTAACCAGATTTTTGGTCAAATAAATAACCCCGACCATAGAATTTGTTTTCTTCTATATATCGGGGTTGGGAGAGTTAATTCGTTTGTTTCCTAATCTTTTTTCTTCTTCAGATTAGCTTTTGCCTGTTGATAAAGAGCTTTGTCTCCAAGTTCTGTAGTTCTGCCCCCTACCAGGAAGGAATTTGTACGAGCCATTGCCCACTGGTGGGGGGTTGTTCCGGGAACGTGCCCAGTTTTCCAGGCTGCATAGCCACGATCCCAAACCTTTTTGAGAATACCCAAAGGAAATCCTGACTTGTCTGACTTTTTCTTTAGTGCTTTGTACACTGGGCTATCTTTGCCCATTTTGGATGATTCCGTGATGTCTGCTGCTTCTATTCCTTCCTCTATTAGGATTTCTTCGAAAGTGTTTTCAAGCTCCTTATACGCTTCGTATGTCATTATAGAAAGGTCCTCCGGAACATGTTCCGATTCACCAAACATTTCTTTGTACTTCTTTGTGTACTTGCTTGGTTTGGTCTCAACAGGTTTTCCTTTTCCTGCTTTTCTAGACTTATAGTCTGCGTCCCACTCTTTATATGCAGAGGGGTCGTTATCAGCTTTATCCTTGTGCTTCATGATTTCTCTTTTCATCACACGAGGATTTTTTGAAAGATATTTCTTTGGAAGTTTCATACTTCCTATATATCAAGTTATTTACGAAATGTTACGGCTTTTGGGACAGATGGTTTTAAAACCACAACACCAGAAAAGCTGGATGTGGGAACTTTTGCGGTTTGATACCCCAATGCTGAAATTGTAATAGTGTCGGTTGTACTAAGTAATGAGAAATTACCCTCGATATCGGTCAGATGTGTTTTACCCTCGCAAACAATTTTAGCGAAAGTTATCGAAGATCCGGATTCATCAACTACTTTACCAATCAATGGTGTTTCCGGGGTCACGAAGGACAATAGATTGAAAAAAATGATAGCAATCATTATCAAATTTTTTTCTATGATATATCATAATCATAGATCACCAATCGGATGAAAAATTTAAACCCTGACGATTTAATAATAACGTCTTTGCTCAGCTAAGATAAGGTCGTCGTTTTTGTATTTTTTGATCATAATAATCTTGCCTTGCTCGTCGTAAAATTTCCAAGAACCCGTTTTCAATCCATTGTCGAAATAAGCAATATGCTCCAAAGTTCCGCTCTCATAATATCTTTTCCAAGCGCCATCCCTTTTACCTCCAACGAAAACACCCTCCTCTAGAATTCTACCGGTGGATGTGTTTTTCGATTCATAATAAACAATGTTGGGATCTCCTTCGTAGCTCCAATAGTTTTCAACTACTTGTGCACTAGCACTGGTAAAAATCGAAAGGAGGAGAATTAGAAAAATGTTCTTCATCAGTAGGAATATTTTTTACTAACGTAAATCTAACGTTTAATTATATATTCCAAACGATGTCGTAGGTTCCCTATTCCAACGTTAAGTTTTCACCCTCTTGCGGTTCTGCCTCTACAGTTTCTGTTATTATGACTTCTGGGATTTCTTGTGGCTTTTGTGTAGTTTGACTCTTTGACAAAACCTTGTATAGAATTTCTATTTCTTCAAACGAGAGGTTGCTTTTCTTAGAGTTGATGTCAACTGTGCAAGCAACAACATTTCCTTCCACATACCCAAGGTCAGAGTTGATTCTGTCAAAGCTTCTGGCAAAATTTCCAACTTCTTCAAATGGTTTGTTTGTGTAATAACAGGTTGGCTCTAGGAGAAGACTCCTGACTGTTTCAAAAGAAAGATCGAAATCTAACTTGCGATCAACTGCGCTTTGATATATTTTGAGCATTTTTCTAGCGACTTCAAGATCGCTTAGAGATTCGGTTTTTGGTCTTGGTTTTCTTTGGTATCCTTTTCTATTTCCCTTCATACCGATATTATAAGTAAATTAGTTCACTTATATATCGGACGGGATAGAAAGTGAAATGTTGGGGTGTTTACCGAACCACCCTAACTTCTGATTCTGTTTCAATCACTACTCTTGCACCACATCCAAGAAGTGCTTTAACGTCACAGCCAGCTCCACTGTAGATGATCTTGCTAGGCCCGAGAATCTCAACCTCATTACAATAGGTATTTGTTCTTCCTCTTTTTATTGTAATCACAGGAAGATCCGTTCCTTTGGTTTTGTTGGACCTAATGTGGTGTTGGTTGACGTGGATTTTTGATTTCATTCTTGAAAAATTAAATTCTTAATATCCGTAATAAATCATTTTTCCTTTTTCATTGTTCTTGCTGTTTAAATGTTTCGTTGTAGTATTGTTCAAAATCTTTTTTATATGTCATTTCTGCTGCATTGTCAAATTGAGCTGTACTATCAAGCCAAGTTTGTTTATGCTGCTCCTTCTCCATTTCTTTGGCTTGTTTTCTGATTTCTAAGTTTCTTTTGAGATATTCATTAAATGTGCATTCTCCATTATTGAATTTTTCAAAAGAGTTAAAGAATTGTTCAAATTGCCATTCTACTGCTGTCTGTTTCATTGTTCTTGTTGTTTAGATAAACCTCCGTTTTTTATTGTAAAATTTTTAATTATGTGCTCATCATATGACCCTTTTCTTATGGCTTGGGTTTGGTCTGATTGCGCAATTAAACTATACATGCAGGTTTCATTATAAAATTGAGATTGGTAACTAACAAATAGTTCTCTTAATGATTTAATTGGAATATGATTCATTGTTCTTGTTGTTTAAATTTCTTCTAGATTATCCTCAAAGTATTGCTTAGCTACAAGCCATTGGTCTGAGTGGTTTTTTGGATTTCTTGCAATCATATCACCTAACTTTGGACTTCCGTTATCCTTGTCAGCTTGTGATATTGACACCTTGCCATCTAAAATCTCACCTTCAACATAAGGTCTCATCTCAGATATACTCTTTCTTCGGTATTGTTTAAATTCTGTCATTGTTCTTGTTGTTTTAAGTAGTTCAATTGCTTTTTGGAATCCTTGTTTAAATCCATAAATTGTATCTAATTTTTGAGTTGCTGAAGTTATGTTTTCACCATAACTATTATATCTATGTTTAATAATATCTTTAGCAAACTTATCAACCTCAACACTTTCTAAAAATTCTATTACTGTTTTCATAATTTTTTGAGTATTAAACATCCGTTATCGTCGAGGCTCTGTACTGTTTTATAAGTTGTGATTTTGTGTCCACTACCATAAACACCTTTCACTGCACCCACGGTTTTTCTTTCATCTACAACTTTTTTCATCTCAACCTCAACTTCAATTTCTGTTGGTTCTAGAAGTGACTTCAAATAAGCATCAATTCTACCCGTTGTTGGGTGTTCATAAAACTCAAAATATTGAGTCATAATCCAATGCATAGCATTATTCATGTCCTCTAATGTGAAAATCTTATGGCTATTGTGTTCTCTTGCAAGACAGTATCCAAATTCAAATGCACCTCTCTCACCTTCTGTTAATACTTTAGATAATTCAGAAGGATGATATATTCCAAATATTTGTTCACAGTTTTCGTGTGAAAGTTTCCGAAGCTCAACGCCAGCATTCTTAGCAATCATAAGAGCCGGTTCATCAAATGGAAACCTTGTTGTTGCAATCATCCTACCATCTTCTCTTCTAAGAGAATAAACTGGCCAGCCGTTGTCAATGCTTTTAATTAGTCTTGCTTTCATGTCATTTAAGGTTTAGATTTTCCACCGCACTTACCGCATGTAACTTCACCATTTCCATTACATCCAGCACATACGCCAAATTCAGATTCTTTCTCACCATCACATCCCGGACATGTGATTACACCATCAACACAAGTACAAATTTTTTCATCTTGTTTGGAAATTTCTACGATCTCAATTAGTTTGTCAAGACAAGCAAGTTCTGCTTCTTCGTATGTTTCATACACCCACTCACCAGCAGGAGCATAAGGGTTTGAGGTTAAATACTCATTAAATAGACCTGTGTAATTGTATAAGGACCAATTATATCCCCATTTATGATCCTGCTGAGAACATTCTCTATCAATACTGTAATGAATATCATACTTCTCTCTAAACCATCTAAATGCTTGTGAGAATGTTGGTGCTAAGCAGCCATCTATATTTTTATCGCATTTTTCAATGGTTAAGATTCCTTCAACAGGTTTTACTAATTCAATGTAATACCCAAAACAAGGTTCATCAAATCCAAGTTGTTTGAGTTTAACCGCCCTCTCATAAGGAAGAAATTCTTGTGTCATGGTTCTTGTTGTTTAAGTTCTACAATCTCAATCAATTTGTCAAGACAAGCAAGTTCTGCTTCTTCGTAAGTATTAAATGCTTCACTATCAAAGTCATAAAGGTGCTCAGCTAAAATGTGAGTGAATCCTGTAATTCTATAAGCTGAAGTTAAACTGGACCACACATCAACAGATACTTCGCTATATAAATCATGATTTTCTCTAAACCACCTAAATGCTTGGGAGAATGTTGGTGCAACTATTCCATCTTTTATCAAATCTGATTTAACCGCTTTCCCGTATTCTAAACCAAATGACTCACTAACGTACCACGCAAAACAAGGCTCATCAAATCCAAGTTCTTTGAGTTTTAAAGCTCTACTATAAGGTGCAAATTCTTTTTCCATTTTTTATTTGCTTTGTTTAGATTCAGCAATCTGAATCAGTTTATCAAGACAAGCAAGTTCTGCTTCTTCGTAAGTATCATAGGCATCTGAAAGAATTGATTTTTCCGGAGACCACTTAATATAAAAGTCATGGATATTATGATCGTGGCTTGAAAAATGAATAAGAAATCTTTTCTCCCTAAACCATCTAAATGCTTGTTGGAATAGTGGTACATTAGTTGATGATTTTACTACATACTGAGTATTTTCATCGTTCCAAATTTCTAAATTTATTCCACCTCCATCTCTACTATCTTTTTCAATCCAACTTGCTAAACAGGGTTCATCAAATCCAAGTTGTTTGAGTTTTACCGCCAACTCATAAGGCACAAATTCTCTTGTCATTGTTCTTGTCGTTTAAAGGGTGAGTTTTTTGATATAACTAATTCCAATGCTTTCTTCAACCCCGTCGAGTTTGTAGTAATAGACAACACCCCGATCCATATCTGCCTTATGTGTTGTAAATACTCTTGGGTGGCCTCCTTCTGGATTTTTAAATATGCAGACGTCACCAACCCGGTAATCATCTACAAATTCACTTGTTTCTACCTCCGTTTTTCCCTCTGTTTTAAGTTTGTAAACCCCCAGATTTTTATCATGGATAACTCTTTCCATATCTATGATCGTAACCTCGCTTATTAGTATTTTGCAAGGCTCTTCCATGTAATAGATATACCCTGGATCATTTTCCACCAAATAGCCTACCTCACAATATTTTGGGTTGATGTCTGGTGGTTGAAAGTAAACTATGTTCATTGTTCTTTAAATTTAACTTTGCATCTTTCACATACCGAATTGCTTGCAATTCTATTGTCTAACGGAACGTAACCAAACTCTTCGATATAATCACTTATCGAAGAAGTCCATTTGTGCCATCCTAAAAAGCATAACAATCTTTTCACTGGTACTGTTTTTAAAGTTCGCTTAATAAGATCATCTCCTTGTCCCATGCTCCAAGGATCTGCCAATAGAATCCGAATGGACTTTGTACGAGTAGGATTGGATCTCTACGCTCGTAGGCTTTACGGAACTTGTCAGGTTCAGCGATCACGTAGAAGACTGGCTTCTTGCCACAAAGATCTTCCATCTTTTCCGTGTAGGCTTTCATGACTTCGATCGCATCGTCAGGAAATTCCGGCACGAATAGGTCCGATGTATTCATGACCAGATCGTACTTATCAAGCAACTGCTCGATCTTCTCGTCGGTCGTGTTTTGAAACTCATCAAAGAATGCTTTGAACTCAGACCAACGCTTACGATTTTCAAGTCTCTCAATTAGTGCCTCAACTTCTCTGCGTGAGTATGATTGCACTATGAGTTCTCGCTTGTACTTAAGAACTTCGATCTTATCTTCCAAATTAGTTAGGTTCCATGGGGTAGGCACAGTTTCCAATTGATCCAATACGTCAATCGGCTTGATTGCAATCTTTTGTGGAGGTTGAGAGGTTTCTGGCATCAGATCTTCTGGGTCATTCTCATCAGAGGAATTCCCAACGGATACTCCTGTAATTATGTTTCTGTTATTGGCGATGAAGAAATTGCCTCTGTACATCGAGCCATAATTCTTGAAATCAAATAAGAACGTGTCGTCCAGTCCATTCGAATCCGGAACATTAATGCTGTAGCTTGCCGTGGTCTCGGCTTTCTTCTTTTTACCGAAGAGTTTTTTGAAAAAAGTTATCATTTTATTTCTCGTAGTTTATGTTGCACAAATCCATTAGTGTTATAAGTCGAGCTAACGCCACCGAACTCAGTGGAACGCGTGGACCTCCAGAAAAAAGACCATAACACTTGTCGCTCCAATTCACAGTGATCACTGCCTCCTGACCAAACTCGTCTCTCGTATCAAGACAGAGTCCCTGACCTACGAAGTAAACTCTTTTGAGATCAGTTCCCGAAGTCACGTCACCGATACTTAAGGTTGGCTGATTTGCAATCTTTATCGCAATCTCTAAAGAATGCTCAATGAATTCCATTGGGATCTCGTAGACCGGGTGTAGGTTGTTGATGAGTTCCCTCAAGGTTTCAACGATCACCTTGTTGTAAAGAGTGCTGTATGATTTACGAAATCTCTCGATTGATCCTCCCTTCATATTCTTCTTGAAGTTCTTTTCGAATAAAGCTTCCGCTCTTTGTGTTGCGTTCATAATTTTTGTTTATATTGATTCTTACACGAAATTAGTAATTAGTTTTCAGAAAAACCTGCTGAAAATTGATTATTTAGTAGATCTACCCACATTTTTAGAAGAATTACTATTGATTTTGATAAGCTTTAGCAGCTTCTATTACCTCTTTTCTTTTTTGTCCATGAAAAAATTTCAATGCCACATTAACAAAATAGTAAGGCCATCTGGAGCTCTTTGAGAATCCCCGGTCGGGAGAAATAATTTCTCGGGCTTGGTGCAGGAACCATTGGTTGCTGGTCCTTTTCCAATCTTTATAATTTTGAAGGAATTTCCGAAATCTAAATCTTGCGATTTCTGGGGCAAGGATAATCTGGGTATATCCAAAATCTTCCTCGTCCTTTTTTAGAATATCGATTTTCCACCTGCATCTAGATGGCATGTATTGATTAACGTCAAGAGGTTCTCTTCTAACACTAGGTCCTTTTTGAGCTGGATAGAATTTAAATCTGTAATTAGCGATGTTAATAGCAAATGTTTTCTTTTCAATTTCTTTCCTACCAATTTCATAATGGAAGTGCCAAGAATTTTTTGCATAATATGTTCCGTATTTTAGTTTTAATACGTAGTCGAGATCTCCTGGACGGGACCATTTGGGAATTCCCGAACGAAGAAACATATCCCCGTCATCGATCCAGGTTATATCGCCGATATTTGCAAAACATTCTTCGCTTGTGCATTGAAACCCGTCTTTAAGTCCATATTCATGGACACCAGTTATTCTATCTGAGCTGTCTGGATATTTGTCCCTGTGTGTAATGGCCAAGGTGGAATCGCAAACTGGGCAACATAATAATATTTTTGTGTCCATTTTTAAATTGTTAAACTCCGATGAATCAAGCTCTTTCCAAGTATTGTAACTATCTTTCAATTGTAAGTTAAACTCTCGGATGCTTTAGCATAGTCTAACAAGTTGTCCGATCCGCTTTCACGTTCTATCTTTTGACCATCCCAGGCTTTTTCAAGAGATTCCCTTGAAAATATTCCAAAAGGAAAGATCTCCATACAAAGTGTTTGTAGATCGATTTTTTGGCCAAGCTCTTTCCTTTTCATTTGAGATGCAATGTAATAAGCGTACATCACCGCTTCACCTGGCGTTGTACAACAAAGAGAAACGAAAGCCAATCCTGCTTTGTTGAGCTCCCTTCCGGTGGCCTTCAAACGATCTTCGAATATTTTTGTCAGAAAAAATTCCTTGGTAAGCTCATCGTATAATTTCTGGGATTCTTCCTCATCCATCACAAGAAGACTCAACAACATCTTCATTTGTTCTTCGCTAAGAGGAATTGTCTTTTCTTTCTTGAGTCCTTCACAAAAGATGGTTTCGATTGAACTCGGATCCTCTGTTGTGCTTTGATCTAATCTCATATTTTGGTTATTTTGATGCGACATCGGTTTCTATTTTTGGTTCTGCTATTGAAAGCTTTGTGTGTTCAAGAGCTTTTTTAAACATTTCAATTGTACATCCTCTCTCAGCTCTTGGATTACCAAATCTTTCCATAATGTCCTCAGTACCGAAGTGTGTGTTTTTGATCGCTTTGTCCGGATTGGCCATTTTAACTTTCCCATTCTTAATTCTGAATTCAATAACAGGAATATCTTCTCCGTCCTCCGGTCCATATCCAGCTTCGTGACCCATCAATTGACAAGTCAGTTCGAGAAATGGGAATGTTTTTGCAATGAGTTCCCATTCTTCATAGACACGTTCAACACTTGGCCATTTCCCGATGTTGTAGTTATTGCAACCTATATTTCCTCTCCAATCACACCACCCATGTGGTCCTCCGATCCAGCTAGAAACGATTCGGGAGTTACCCAAGTATACTAGAGGCAAAGCTCCAGCTTCTTCCCTGCGTTTATCCTTGTAATCCCAGAGTTTTTTCCAACCTAAAGTATCTTCCTCTTTGATGCCAAGAAGATCTTTGATTGCATCATCTTCTGTTTGAAAC
>B570J29032_109958144_pt1 | contig 11665 bp, 11 predicted proteins | sample LakMenEpi16Nov12_FD_29032 | JGI IMG/M metagenome (IMG submission 29032)
GATGAAATGATTTCTGAAATTGGTTGTTCACAAGAACAAACCTATTTAGGATCTACTTCTTTAGGAATTTACATACCCGTAAAATCTGTTGATATATTTGGGATGCTTAAAATAGACCCTAACTCGCCAATTGGAAAGATTTCTTATGAAAAACTTCCAGTAGCACCCGTTAATTTTAGAGGTCGTAATCCATTTAATAAACAACTTTATACTTTGATACAAAATATAAATAAACCATTTAGTCAAGAATTTAATACCAACTACAATGGATTTTCTACACAAAATTTATTTGATATAGAGTATACAACAATAAATAATTTAAATCAACCTGGACATTATTTCAAAGTAACTCTTTTAAATAGACAACCAGAAAATTTAGTTTCAGAGTTTTTAGTCGATTATTTTAAAACAATTCAAGTTACTGATATTCAAGGAATAATTGGTATAATTTTCGAACTACTCAGTGGTTTTATGAGTATAGAAATTGGTTTAACTAGTAAACAAGTCGAGACACAAACAAAATTTCAAATTATTTTACAAAGAATTATGGGACTCTGTTTTGATGATAGAAGTGAAATTGATGTAAGTGGAAATGCAAAAGTGTCACCAACAAACGCCATAGATAACAGTTTTTTTGAATTCACAGAAATAGATTTGAGAGAAATTAATACTATAACTAATAATATTATTAGTGGTGTCATGGAATTTGAAGATTGTGATAACGTAAAAGCACCAGTTAATAGTGAAGAAATTTTACAATCGATCCTTGAAGTTCTTCAAATTGATGAAAATAACTCTCAACAAATTTCTCAAGTTTTTAACAATACACAAGATGTTATTCAGAAACGTTTAAAACTTTTACTACCTTCTATTAATATTCAAGCCAATCTAAATTTAGATATTCTTTCTGCAATACCTAAAGGTATTTTTATGTCTATACTTACTCCTAAAGTTTTACTACCATTTTATATTATGATCATAAGTACTAGGAATAATATGTTATCTGAAATTTCAGAAATAACCGACTCATTTGAGTTTATAAAAAAATTTAGAAAATTTGCGATACAAATTATGTCTAAAATAGTTGCTAGATATGTTCAAATTTTAAGAAATATAATTGTACAAGAATTAAAAATAATATTGAGAAGAATTGTGATCGAACTTAGAAAAAATGCGGCTAATAAAAAATATGCTATGATTATTTCCCTTATTGAGGCTGGTCTTATTATTAATAAATTGATACAAGATTATAGGAGATGTGAAAGTGTAATAGATGAAATGTTAGATTTAATTAGATTGGCTCTTACCTCAGTTAGAATTGATATACCAAGTCAATTAATGCCATTAGCTAGATTTAAATCAGGATTTTCAGATATAAGAGCATTTCTTAATGTGACTAAACAATTACAAAAATTAGGAGTACCAACAGGACCTATGCCAAGTGGGAAACCTAATATTGGAATGTTAGTATTAAAAAATTCTATTATTGGTATAGAAAATGAAAGAATTGCAAATGGTAAAACACAAATAACTACCAATTTAGGAACAGTACAAGGACCTTTTGTACTTCCGATGCAAGGATTTGGTCAATCATTTTAGTATGGAAGTTGAAAATTTAAATAAAATTATTCTAGATATTAAATCAAGTTCTAACAAAGATTTAATAGATTCAATGAATTTTTTATCTGACGATTTTGAACAAACTAAACAAATGATTATAAATTTATCTTTGCATTTAGACAACATAGAAAATTTGTACAATAAAATTTACTCTGAATACACAATAAGAAATGGCAGATAAATCCTTAGGTCAGGTACTCTTCGTAGGTAGTGTAATAAATAACAAAGATCCGATGGGATTAGGTAGAGTACGTGTACAACCTTCTGATCAAAATCAGATAAACGCATTAGAAGGTTGGAAATTTAAACCAGGTGACGAATGGACCGAAAGAGATCCTTACGTTTTTTTGCCACTCATCCCATTATTTTTTAACCAAGTACCATTAGAAAATGAAAGAGTTTCATTAATTTTTCAAAATCCACAAGAAAGATTTCAAGACAGATATTACATTCAAGGAATGTTTACAAGTATGATGTCTTTACCTTTTGAAAATGAAATTGCTGCAGGAACTTACACAACTTTAGGTTATAGAATAAAATCCACAATACCTTTAAAAGACAAAACCACAGGTGAATGGATAGATCCCACCTCTAGTTTCGGTGTTTTTCCAGATTTAGGTGATGTTGCTCTTTTAGGTAGAGGAAAATCTGATATAATCATAAGAGAAGGAACTCAAGGATTAGACACGGTTTTAATAAGATCTGGAAAAACTAAATTTTTAGATAAAAGAGATAAACCAGTTGCAAATCTTGATAGGGCCTACGTCCAAGTCTCAAGTTTCAATTCAATTCCAGTTGCTGGACCAATCCAAACAATTATAAAATTAGAAACAAAAATTTTAGATACAAAAATGATGGTAGAGTGGAATATCTATAATCCAGATAATCCACAAAAAATTTTTAACGGTGATATCACACTTTATAGTTTACGATCGTCAAATTTAATAACAACTAATGTTATAAATTATGATAGTGATTTGGAAACTTCTAAATTTTTACTTGTAACTAAAAAGTTTTTTTCTTTGAATTTAAACGATACTATAACCACTATAAATAAATTTATAAAAGATGTTAACGATAGCAATTCAATAGAAGGATTCCAAGTAAAAGACCAATTCCCATTTATCTATAGACCAAATGCTAATATAAGAATTCAAATTTCTGCTGGAGATAGTAATATTAATCCAACTACATTCTCTAATATTTCATCCATAATTTCTAAAATAACATTAAATCCAGGTTCAGGTACTGATAGTTATTATTTTGGTTTGGTAAGTTCAAAAGATTTTATAGGCCAACCGAAATCAATAGGATTAGATAAACTAAAACCTGTAAATAATGAAGAAATTTTCGGCACATTTATAATGGCTAGTGCAAACAATATAGTTTTATCATCTCCAAAATCTAATAATCCGATAACTTATTCTCCTTCATTATCTCCATATCCGAATACCATGATGGGTATTACACAAGAACAATTTACTCAAAATGTGTTACCAAGTACATTCAGTACTGTTAGAGGAGAAAGACTGGTTGATTATTTGAATAGATTAGAAAAATTTGTATTGTCTCATGTTCATCCATACCACGGATATCCTCCAGACGATGTTGCACTTAATGGTAGTAGAGCTGAAGATTTAGGTATCATAAAGTATAAAGTTTTGAATGAAAATATCCGAATAAATTGATATTTATAGTAAAATACATGAATGTCAATTTTCCGCTCTTATTTTTCAAAAAATAATACCATACAAAAGAGTAGTTTTGTAAATACGGGTAGAAACCCCGTAATGCAATTATTTTATGGTACGAGTCTTCAAACAACAGCCCCAAATGGTTTTACAAGGTTTATCTTTGATTTAGATCTTGATCCATTATTGGAGAACATAGCTTCAGGTGTTATATCCACAGGTTGTACATCCGCTATGACTCACACCTTGAAGATGACCAACACTTCAAGTTTTGATATCGATCTTCTTAATACAGAAGCCTCCGATCAATCGATAAGAGCAACTTCATTTGACTTAATTCTTTTCAGAATACCAAAATCTTCTGGGTCAACAGGAAACTCACAAACTTGGGATGAAGGTGTTGGATACGATTATGTGGATACACCCGCATTAGATAGTTGGGGTTACAATAAGAATTTTTCTACAAGACCATCAAATTGGTATCAAACAACTACAATTACAAATTGGTCTTTGCCTGGCATTTACAGTAACGACAATACTAGTACGGGTAATACAGGATTAAATTATTCTGCTTTGACTATTGTTGATACACAACACTTTGAATTTGGAAACGAAGATATCAATTTTGATATGACCCACGAAATAAATTCGATTATAACGGGTTCTACGACAGGTTCTACGGGTTGGGGGATTGCATACGTCCCTCAAATAGAAAATATCACAGGACTCACCGTAACGTATTCTGTGGGATTTTTTACAAGACATACACAAACATTCTATCAACCATTCTTACAAACCACATTTGATGATTTGATTGAAGACAATCGAGTCACCTTTGTACAAGGTAGAACAAACAAATTGTACTTGTATATTTTTGCGAATGGTGATTATTTAAATTTAGATCAAAATCCAATTGTAGACATTTTGGATCCTGATGATGAACCCATAGCAGGTTATACAGGTTTGACTACTTGTTTGGTAACCAAGGGTGTTTATGAGGTTGTAATTCCACCTTTATCAGGTTACAATACTCCTTGTCAATTTACAGATAAATGGACAAATATTATCGCACAAGGTAATAATCTTGATGATGTTGAAAACCAATTCGTTTTACAATCCTCCTCGGCATTTTATCAGATTGGTAGTGTGTCTAAAGACCCACTATTGTATGGGTTTGATTTTAGTGGTATCAAACAAAATGAAAAAATTGTGAATACCGACATACGAAAAGTGATGGTGGTAATAAAACAAGCATATTCAAGTGCATATGTTTTACAAAACATAGAAGCTCAGTATCGAGTATATGTAAGAGAAGGACAAACAGAAGTAGAAGTTCAAGGGTGGACACCTATAAACCGAACACCTAACGAGTATTATTTTATTTTCGACACAAGAGATAAAATACCCAATGAATATTACGTTGATATCAAAGTGAATACTTCTGGACAAAAAGATACTTATAAAAGACAATTAACTTTTCAAATAGTAAACCAAAAATGAAAAAAATTATTTTAAACAAAGATCAATATAAAATATTAGAAAAATTAGTATCAGAACAAGAAGACAGATATATGTTTTTTTCTAATTTAGAACAAATTAGAGATCAAGCAAATGAATTGTTAAAATACGATAGAAATAAGGTAGAACAACTATTGGATGATGGTCACGACTGGGCTCAGGATCATGTTGCGTCATCAACAGAATCGATTGACCAAGTGTATGATTTTATGAAGAATAATTTCAACAACGAAACTAATATGATACAGGAACAACCAATGTTGACTAACAATATGAAAAGTTCAATAGAGTGTCTTAAAAGTATCAAGAAAGACGTAAGTTGGCAAGAAGTATTACAATGGTTCAATGAAAATAATATTGATTATTTCGGTATGAATGATTTAGAAATGTACATAAAATATTTAGAGGAGAGATCAGATAGTAAACAACTACAGGTTCAAGAAGGTCGAAAAAAAACAGGAACAAAATTATGTGCAAGAGGTAAATCGGCGGCAAAAGCAAAATTTGATGTATATCCAAGTGCCTACGCTAACGGCTATGCGGTGCAAGTATGTAAAGGAAAAGTTAAAGGTTTGGATGGAAAAAAAAGATGTTCACCACCCTATTGTTGATTTGGATTATTCAGTCAAGTCTATTATATTTGTGGGACTAAACCAAACCATGAAAAAATTATACTTGAAAATCAAAAGGTACTTCAAAAAAATTTATATCCAAGGTCTGAGGTATTATAGACCCAAAATGGAGTCTCGTTACGAAATAATTGCTCTCAAAATTTGTATGAATTTGATTGACGATGAATCGAGTGAACTTTTAATGACACCTATCACAAATAAAAGGTACATCAAAAACGAGTCCAAAAATTTGTTTGTCACTATTGATTCAGTTAATGTGAATATTGTAAATGACCATTGTGCTTATACAGTATTTATGAACGAATTTCTACACGGCAAACTAGTCGACAGATTCAATGAAAAAATTGAATTGAAAAGATCTATGATGGAAAAAAAAATAACCCAAAATATCAAATATTCACTCAGAGGTATTCTTCATTTTCTTGAATCGTAGGACATATTTCTTTTGCCATTTTTTTGGCGTCTTTTTCATCAATTAGTCCTATTCTAAACATAAGACAATAATATTTAGAATTTTGATCCAAGTGATCTTTGGCTATTTTTTTGGCCTTGGTAGGATTTTTAGTATGTTCTAATTCTACTAAAGTACCTAATTCAAGCATTTGTTTTCTATTTATTGTTTCCTGCAGAAGATTTTTAATCATGGCTCTCATAGCCTCATTTTTTTTAGTTTTTTTGGGTTTATATGATGTGTATACAGGTTTTTGACCTTTACCTGATTGTGTGTCTTTTTTTTCTGCAGTTCTTTTTTGCTGACATGCGGATTTCTTTTGAGCGTCAGTCATTCTTGATGCAACTCCTTTAGCTCTACATTTCGGATACGCACCTTTGTCAGTATCTCCTCTCCCACATGGTGGATGTCCACCACCCTCTTTTTTTCTACAAATATTAACCCAAGGTCCTTGTGGTTGTTTGGTCCCCTTTTTTTTCTTTTTGGTTCCAAACCAAACAGCTAAATCCTCCCTGAGTTGATTATTCATTTTTTTTATGTATATTACCATAAATACCTTACGTATGGAAAATGAACAACAAAATTCAAAAATTTTAGGAACTTTATTTGGTTCTATAAATTATGACTCTGAAGAAAATCTGTCAAAATTTATTGATGAAATTAATTCTGCTCAAGCCACTTATTGTATTCAACAAGCTCTAAATTATGCTCACATAAATGGAATATTTTCACTAAAAGAAAGTGAAGTTATATCTAAATCTTTGAGAATTCTATTTTCCCCAATTTCAAAGTCTGAAACCTAAAAAAAAAAGGGGACAATTTCTTGTCCCCTTTTCAATTACCATTGAGAAGATTAACGTAATTCTCTCAAATCGAAAGTACGGATACCGTCACAAGTCACACGACCATAGAAACGGTTGTTAACCATTTTCTTAGCGTATCTTGTCATTATACCTTTGATAGGTGTAAAGTTGAACGGATTGTACATAGTAGGCGTCAATTGTAGAGGCACATACGGAGCGTAAATGTAACCTGTGTCTAACAACGAAGTACCTTTGTGACCGATGATAAGTTGGTTTGGTGGGAAATATGGATCTCTGTAAACCTGATATCTACCGGATAGTGTACCAATTCTCTCAATACCCATGTTGTATTGATCTTGCTCAGGAGCAGCGTTTGATACGTGGAAATATTCCAAATCATCAAATATCGCTGAAATCTCAGAAGAACAAACGATCCAGTTAGCACCACCTCTCAATGTCGACTTATGGATTTGTGCCGACAATTGGTTGATAGCGGTAATAAGTGTTTGGTTCCAATCTTTCTGAGTATAAGGAGTCGTTCCTGTAGAAGCTAATCTCTTCCAACCGTTGTAATCCCATCTCAAGTTCCAAGCAGCACCTTTTCTCAAATCTCTCAAAATTTCTCTGTCGATTTCTGCGGCAACTTGTTCAGAAAGAAGAGCTGTAAGCTCAGCCTCCGCATCAATGTTGTGGAACGCTGAAACGTCTTGAGCAAGTTCAGGAGACCATTGTGCTCTTAATTTACGTTCTGTTACAGAAACTGTAACTGATTCTAAATCGAAAGAAACTTCACCAATTTTATCTTCAAATTCAAGCTCTTTATAAACTCTATAAATTGCTATAAAAGCTTGATTAGTTGTTGCTGATGAAGAAAATGTAGATCCTGTATAACCATCAGGCGTTGTTTGTCCACAAGAAATACACACAGGAACTTGTAAATCAATTTCTAAATAGATAAACCCATTAGCATCACAAATGTTATTATAAGCCCCACCTGAGTTGTTACCAATAGGCCATGTGGTATTGGTTTGTGATCCGTATTGAACGATACCTTTACCATATTTTTGAGTTACAACCCTAAAAAGGTATGGATTTCCAACACCAAGAGTATTACCTGATGTTGTAGCATTTGTTGAAACACCAAAAATGTTTAATCCAGATAAAAATTCTTCGGTATCCATGGTATTACCATTAGGACCAATTAATTGACCAGCACCAGCATTTGAAAAACCACTCATTACAATAATGACTTTACGGTAATCAGATGATGTGTAACCTGAAGGTATCAAAGATCCACTAGCATCCCATGCGTATGTTACTGTACTTGCTGTAACAGCAGTCCATTGTCCTTTGGAGTAGTCAAAAAGACCTGGAGGATTTAAAGTTGCTTCGTCGCCCTCATAAAATAAATCGTAAAGATCTTTTTTGTAGTAAGGATTATAAGTTCCTGTACCATCCGCAGCAGTATAACCTGCATTTTGATTTCCTGGATAGTTACCAGGTGAACCAATTGGAGCGTAGTGGTCACCACTTTGTCCACCCCAACCTAGATCATTATTACCTGTACCACCCGAATAACCTTGAATTTTAGGAACAAAGTAGAACAATTTACCGATAGGTAAGTTCATTGCTTGTACCGATACGATATCGTTTGCCAAAAGTTTTGAGAAAACCCTTCTTACGATAGGAAATACAACGGTTTCAAAAGAACCACTGTCAGAAGTCGATGACGCTTCGTTTATCAAGAATGACGCTTGGTTCTCATATAACTGAGCAACGTTTTCTTTCATATGACCTTTTAGTCCTTCTAAGAACCCAAGTTTGTCCCACTTGTTGATTGTATCTTCTTTGATAACTTTGAGGTGTTTTAACCCAATGTTACCAACAAGACCGCTTTCTAATAATGCACCCATTTTTTTTTATTTAGTTTTGTTTATTTGTTTATTTTTTGCATGATATCCTTCATTCTCAAGAACTGAGGATTTTCATAAGTTTTTGATTCGATTAAATTTTGTGAAGAACCTGAACTATGTGTTTTTTCGATTTTTTCCATAGATTCAGTCACAACATTTTTCGAGGAATTTGTTAATTCGTTTTTAATTGAATTGTAAAGATTTTTGGATTCTTTGATTGATTCAACATCATCAAACCTTCTAAGAATGTTAATTTTTTCTTGTTTTGAAGTAGGATGTTCTGTGAACAATCTAGTTGCATAAGCCAAATTGGAATTGAAAACAGCAACCTCATTAAGTTTTTCTCTGAAGACATTCAAAGCTTTTTGATACTCAACATTCTTCTGTCTTAGAGATTGAACTTCTTCACTAACTGCCGAATTTGGAATTACTTTAGCTTTTGGTAAACCTTTTCTCAGTCCGTAATTTCTAGTTCCGTTACTTAGTGTTCTAGCGGCTTCTTTAGTTTCACCTTTTGAGAAAGCTCCGGCGATTCTTTTTTCCACAGCAGAAATGTCATGTTTCTTACCTTCCTTATATTCAAATTTCTTGGGAGAAAGATTCATTCCAGTACCTTTAGCTTTTCCTGTAGGTTGTATTTTTCCTATACCCTCTTTTGTTTCAGTTTTTTTAGCTTTAGGGGCTGTTTTTTCACCTGGTCTATGGAAAGGACTGCGTTTTTTATCTTTACCAGTTTCAACTTTTTCTTTTTCTTTTGGTTTTGTAGTTGTAGATTCTTTGGTTTCGGATTTCCAATTTGAAAACATTATTGGTTTCATACCACTTTTTGATTCATACATAGATTCCTCCATATCTTCTTCATCGATTTCGTCATCTGTGTCTTCCTCATCCATAGAAATTTCATACACAACCTCATCCATTTCTTCATCCATTTCCTCATCCATTTCTTCATCCATTTCCTCATCCATTTCCTCATCCATTTCTTCTGAGAAAATATCATTCATGATTTGGTCCATTTGGGAATCGGACATTTTTTCGGTAATAGATTCGTTTGTTGAGATGATATATTCTACATCTTCTTCTTCGTCATCAAGGTGAATTTTATCACCTTCTTTTTTCACGATAATTCTATCAGATGGACCCATTTTTTTGAAAACACTTAATACGTCTTCCATCGATGCGTCATCAGGGATTTCTACAACATCTTCATCTTCAATGTCGATATCTAATTCGTCGGAATCCATATCCATTTCATCTTCAGAGTCCATATCCATTTCATCTTCAGAGTCCATATCCATTTCATCTTCAGAGTCCATATCCATTTCATCTTCAGAATCAATATCAATTTCTTCTTCAGAATCCATATCCATTTCATCGTCAGAATCTATTTCAGGTTCAGCTTGTTCTTTTAGTTTATTTTTAGTCTTTAACGACTCTTTTACTAGCTCAGAGATTTCTTCCTTCATTGTTGAAGCAAGTATTCCTTTTGCGTTTTCAGTTACAACATCTTCTAGATTTTTCATCTGAAGAAGAGCTTCTTCTACTAATGACTTTTTGTCTGCCATAAAATATTAAATTTTTCCATATAAATATATCCATAGCGCAAAAAATATTGATTTTTACAATTTTTATTGTAAAAAAATTAAACAAAAAAAAACCCCACTCTTTGGTGGGGTTCATTTTTACTCGATCACTTCATCGATTTTACTCTCAATCACTGACGTTATTCGCCAATCATGTTGAAAGCCTTGATACTTTCCAGTCACTTTTGCCTCGACATCAGTAACTGAAATTGCTCGTACCAATTTCATTTCAGTGATTTTTTTGATCTTACCTGAATTTTCATCAGGTAGATCGTATTGTACTTTACATACAAAATATTTAGAATCTTCCATAAATTATTTTCTTAAAAAGTTATTCAATTTATTCATCAAGTCAATAGACCGATTCATAGGATTTGTGTTATCAGTGGATTCTGACGATATCTGTCTTAATTTTTTTTCTTCTTCGATATTTTCATCGAATGAATGTCGATCGTCAATGTTTGAGAACAAATAAGCTCCTGGTGTGGAAGGTGAAGAAACTAAGTCGAAACATATTAATTCAAAATCCTTTTGAACTTCGTTTTGTTCTCCAACTTTTTTCAGAGACCCAACACCCCTAGATGATATCCCTAAAGTTACTCCTTGTCTTAGTAAATTTGCAGCCTGATCTCCCTTGGTTGATACAATCCCCCTCTCATGAAATCCAGGTGACGTTAAAAGTTTTAGTTTTCCAAGTAACATTTGACCTTCCCACCATAAGTCACTAATTATGTGAGACACTCGGTCTAAATCAATCAATGAAGACTCTGGATGGTTTAATTCAGATAGTGCAACTCCTTTCTTAATTAATTTTTTGTAGTTCTCAGCTTCTCTTTTAAGAATTTGTTCTGGATAAATTCTACCATTTCTATTTGGTGTATTATATTTTTGTAATACAGCATAGAATTCAAAAGGTTTTGAATAATCTAATTGAGTTTTTTGTTCTTCTAAAACTTTTATGTTTCTGTGATCTGTGGCAGACACAAATCCTGCATCCATCTCAATCAAGATACCTTTTCCCACTTCATTTGGTCCTAATATTTTCATAAAAAATTTATAAATAAATATTAGGTAGTTTCGATTGTTTTTGTTTTTTTTGTTTTTTCAAAATCGAAATAAATATTTTGAGAAAAATTATGGGAATTTATAAAAGAAGTTATATCTTGCAAATGTTTTTTTAAGATCAGAGATTTGAACTCAACATTTTTATTTACGAAAAAAGTTATTTCTAAATTCATAAAACTTTTTTTACCCATAACAAGACCACTAGTTCTAAGATCTAAATCACAAATGAATGTAGATTGAAATAAATTAAGATCTAAAAAATCACCTATGGTTTCTTTGATTTCTCTATTTAATATGTTTATGACTCTCGACCAATTTTCAACATTTTTTTTGGGTGTTACCCAACTTTGGATATTCAAATACAATGATTTAAATGTTCTTGAATCCAC
>B570J29032_109958142_pt1 | contig 11661 bp, 1 predicted proteins | sample LakMenEpi16Nov12_FD_29032 | JGI IMG/M metagenome (IMG submission 29032)
TATTTATAACAAAGCTAGCAGTAACTAATGGCAATAAGTAATCTTTTAACAGGTAGGGTAAGGGTAGTATCGCCTAAAAATGTAACATCCGATAGGTATCAATTCTTAGATTTATCTCAAGCAGAACCAAATTTAGGTGTTCCTCCATTTTCAGCCTCATTATTAACCAATCCTGCTATAATAGTTTCGGATGACCAAGGTAATAGAGGATTTGCAAAAAAGTTATTTTTAGAAGAATTTAGTGGGTCTTTCTCTGGCTCATTTCAAGGAGATGGTAGCCAATTAACAAATGTACCATCTGTCATAGCTCCATTTATAGCATCTGGTTCATTTACCGCATCCTTTGGTGATAATGGTTTAAATGTAAACACAAATACCGCAGTAAGTGGTAATTTGAGTATATTGGGCGACGCTAATGTTGCTGGAAATCTTTATGTTAGTAAATCAATATTTGCTGACCAACTTATTGTTAATATAATTTCTTCTTCTGTAATTTATTCATCTGGTTCAAATATATTTGGTGATGAACTAACCGATGTTCAACAATTTACAGGTTCAGTAGAAGTTAGAGATAGAATTGGTGTAAACCAAATTACAGGTTCTTCTATATCTGCATCATTTACTGGTTCATTTTTTGGAGATGGTACTAATTTATTTAATTTACCACAAGCTACAAGATTAGCAACAGGTTCTATAACAGCATCGGTATCACCTGAAGATGGGTTTAAAGTATTATCGGTTGTAAGTGGTTCAACATTTACTGGTTCTCTTTTTGTAAGTGGAAATATAAACATTCCATCTGGAAGTGGATTTTTTAGTGGAAGTGGTGAGGGGTTATTTAACATTCCCCTTTCAGCACTTAATATTGATTCTTTAGTAGCAACTAAAATAGCTAGTGGTAGTGTGACTGCATCAGTAGCACCTGATACAGGATTAATAGTAGTATCTAAAGAATTTGGTTCTCAATTTACTGGTTCTATTAATATAAGTGGTAGTATATCCGCATCAATGTTTACTGGTAGTGGTAGGGGATTGTTTGATATTCCACAATCAGCGCTATCAGAAGATGCAACTTTAATAGCAAGTGGTAGTGTAACTGCATCCGTAACTCCACAATTTGGATTTAGAGTAATATCCGCTGAAATTGGTTCTCAATTTACTGGGTCACTATTTGTAAGTGGAGGAAATATAAGAGTTGAGACTGGTTCATTCTTTAGTGGTAGTGGTAAGGGATTATCTGATATCCCTCGTTCAGCATTAGCACCCGATGCGTTATTAAGTACTTTAATAATTAGTGGAAGTGTAACTGCTTCTGTAAATCCTGAATATGGTTTTAGAGTTGAATCCGCATTAAGTGGCTCTGAATTTACCGGTAGTGTTGATATTAGTGGTAGTATATCTGCATCATTATTTGTTGGAGATGGTAGTGGATTATTTAATTTACCAGCATTAACAGCAACTTTAATATCCAGTGGTTCTGCAACGGCATCAATTTCTCCCGATAGAGGTCTTTCTGTAAATACTTTTGCACAATTTGATTTTTCTGTATCCGCATCAATGTTTAGTGGTAGTGGTAAAGGATTGTTTGATATTCCATTATCTGCATTAGCAGAACAAGTAGCACAAGCAGTAAAAATAGCAACAGGATCTGTAACAGCATCTGTATCTCCAAATTTTGGATTTACAGTAATATCAAATGAAGTTGGTTCGCAATTTACAGGTAGTTTAAGAATATCTGGATCTGTATCAATTTCGTCTGGGTCATCATTTAGTGGTAGTGGTAAAAATCTATTTGATATACCAGAATCAGCATTATCGTTTTTCCCAAATAAAATAGTAAGTGGTAGTGTAACCGCATCTGTATTACCTGATTTTGGATTTAGAGTTGAATCTGTTTTAAAAGGTTCTGAATTTACAGGAAGTGTTAGAGTTAGCGGAAGTGTTACAATAAATACTGGTTCTTTTTTTGTAGGAGATGGTAGATTCCTTAATAATATTACTCTTGCCAATTTATCAATAGATTCAACTAAAATATTTAGTGGTAGTGTAACAGCATCTGTAAGTCCTGATGGTGGATTTGTAGTAACTTCAAAAAGTGGTTCATATTTTTCCGGCATAGTAACTGCCGTATCTGGTGAATCGTTCTTTAGCGGAAGTGGAGAAGGATTAGTTAATATTCCGGAATCTGCTTTAGCATTTCAAATTAATAAAATAACAAGCGGTTCAGCCACTGCATCAATTTCACCTGAAGCCGGATTTGTAGTTAATACATTCTCAACTATAAGTGGTAGTTTAATAGTATCATCATCTGCAATATTAATACCAACAGCTTCAATAGATACAATAATAAATGTCACTAATACAGCATCATCACTATATAATATTAATGGCGTACCAAATGCATTAATAACATTAGTAAGAGGTTTAACATATACCTTTAATGTAAATGCAGTTGGACATCCATTTTATATCAAAACAGTAAATTCAACTGGTACTGGAAATGCATATAATGATGGAGTAACTAATAATGGTGAAGATAGTGGTACAATAATATTTGTAGTACCTGCTAATGCACCTGATACACTTTATTATAATTGCCAAAACCATTCGGCAATGGCGGGCATTATTAATGTTGTTGATGATATATATAAACCTGCACAAATTAAATTTATAGGAGAAACTTCTGTAATTGGAAATGTAACTGCATCTATGTATTCTGGTTCTGGTAGAGGTTTATTTGATATACCACAATCATCATTATCATCTGAAGTATTTAGATTAGTAACTGGAAGTATTACTGCATCTGTAACTCCACAATTTGGATTTAAAGTAGAATCATTGGGAAGTGGTTCTCAATTTACTGGTTCAGTTTCTATAAGTGGCTCTTTAACTGTATTATCCGGCTCTGTATTATTAAAAGAAGCAACTGGTTCATTTAGTGGTTCGTTTGAAGGTGATGGTAGTAGATTGAAAAATTTAACTATCCCACCAACAATATCATTTATAATAGGAAGTGGTAGCGCAACTGCATCAGCTACACCTGATTTTGGATTTAAAGTTGTTACTGATGCAACTGGGTCTTCATTTGGTTCTAGGTTTACTGGTTCTATTGATGTTAGTGGTAGTGTACAAGCCTTTTCATTTATTGGAGATGGTTCTCAATTAACAAATGTAATTGCCGAAGCTGCAACAAAAATACTATCTGGGTCAGTTACGGCATCTGTATCTCCTAATTTTGGATTTAAAGTAGACTCATCACAAATTGGTTCTCAATTTACTGGTTCTATTAATGTTACTGGTAGTATATTCATACCAAGTGGTAGTGGGTTTTTTAGTGGTAGTGGTAAGGGATTATTTGATATACCATTATCAGCATTTACAGGAGATGCATCTAGAATAGCTAGCGGTAGTGTAACTGCATCTGTATCTCCGAATTTTGGATTTAAAGTAACATCGTTAATAAGTGGTTCTCAATTAACTGGTTCAGTAAAGGTTAGCGGGTCATTGACAGTTAGTGAATTCTTTATTGGAGATGGTAGATTTTTAACAAATGTACCTGCAGCCGAAAGTGCAAAAATAGTATCTGGGTCTGTTACGGCATCTGTATCACCCAATCGTGGGTTTTTAGTAACATCAGTAGTAAGTGGTTCTACATTTACTGGAAGTTTATTTGTAAGTGGAAATATTACAATACCATCTGGAAGTGGATTTTTTAGTGGAAGCGGTGAGGCATTATTTAATATTCCTAGGTCAGCTTTAAATGATGATGCACTAACTTCTGCAGAAATTAAATCTGGTTCAGTTACGGCATCTGTATCTCCTAATTTTGGATTTAGAGTAATATCGGCTGAAATAGGTTCTCAATTTACTGGGTCACTATTTGTAAGTGGGGGAAATATAAGAGCAGCAAGTGGTTCATTCTTTAGTGGTAGTGGTAGAGGATTATCTGATATTCCGGAATCTGCTTTATCATTTTCACCAAATAGAATTTCAAGTGGTAGTGTAACTGCATCTGTATCTCCTAATTTTGGATTTAGAGTACAATCTTCTTTAATTGGTTCTCAATTTACAGGTTCTTTATTTGTAACTGGTGGAAATATAAGAGTAGCAACTGGTTCATTTTTTAGTGGTAGTGGAGCTGGATTGAGTGATATTCCGGAATCAGCATTATCATTTAAAATTAATAGAATTGCAAGTGGTTCTGTGACGGCATCAATATCACCTGATTTTGGATTAACAGTAAATACATTTTCTACAATTAGTGGTAGTTTTATAGCATCATCATCAGCTAGAATAATACCGGATTATGAAATAGATAAGGTATTTATTGTTACTAATAATGAAAGTGGTAACTATAATATTAGTAATACATTAGTAAGTGGTTCAAACCCAACTTTAACTTTAGTTAGAAATGTAGAATATACGTTTAACGTTAATGCATCTGGGCATCCGTTTTGGATTAAAGAAGTAAGTAGCATTGGTACTGGAAACTCATATGATTATTGGGTAACTAATAATGGTGAAGATGTAGGTAATATAACATTTTTAGTTTCAGGAAGTGCACCTGATACACTTTATTATAATTGCCAATTACACTCATCAATGGCAGGCGCAATTAATGTAGTAGATGCATTATATATACCGGCAGAAATAAAATTAATTGGTGAAACAAAAGTTGAAGGAAATGTTACCGCATCAATGTTTAGTGGTAGTGGTAAAGGATTATTTGATATACCAATAGCAGCAATATCCGGAGATACTGTTAGAATAGCTAGTGGTAGTGTAACCGCATCTGTATCACCTGTATTTGGATTTAGAGTAGCATCATTTGATAGCGGCTCTGATTTTAGTGGAAGTATTAGAATAGATTCTTCATCTTTTATATATTCATTAGGAACTTTCTTAAGAGAAATTCCTAGAGCAGCATTGACAGAGGATGCATTAGTATCTTCAGAAATAAAATCAGGTTCGGTAACCGCCTCCGTTAGTCCTGTTTTTGGATTTAAAGTAACAACGCCATTTACATCGTCTGTGAGTGAAAGTTATTTCTTTACGCAAATCGCATCTCAATTTACTGGTTCTATATCTGTGAGTGGAAGTGTTTATATTAATGATAATAGTGGTGGCCTATTTATAGAATCATCATCTTTTATATATGCAGTAGGTACTCATTTAAGAAATATTCCTCGTTCTGCACTAACGGATGATGCATTGATATCTACTGAAATTAAAAGTGGTAGTGTAACGGCATCGGTATCTCCTGATTTTGGATTTAAAGTTATAACCCCATTTACAGGTTCTCAAATAGGTTCTCAATTCACCGGTTCAATTGATGTTAGTGGAAGTGTAAAAGCATTTACATTTATAGGAGATGGTTCTCAATTAACCAATGTTCAAGCGGCAGCAGCACCTTTAATAGCAAGTGGTTCAGCAACAGCATCGGTTCAAAGTGGAGATACATTCATAGTAACAACCGGAGCAACCGGAAGTGGACAGGATGTACAATTTGGTTCTCGTTTTACTGGTTCTATTGATGTAAGTGGTAGTATCAAAGCTCAATTCATATTAGGTGATGGTACTTTTATAACAAACGTACAAGCAGCTGCAGCACCATTCATTGGTAGTGGTTCTGCAACGGCATCGGTTCAAAGTGGTAATAATTTTATAGTAACAACTGGAGCAACTGGTTCTGCTATTGGTTCTAGATTTACTGGTTCAATTGATGTTAGTGGTAGTATTAGAGCATTTTCATTTAGTGGAGATGGTTCTCAATTAACAAATGTAGTAGCAGCGGCATCTCCATTGATAGCAAGTGGTTCGGCAACTGCATCTGTACAAAGTGGAATACAATTAATTGTTACAACTAAAGGTAATTTTTCACCAGTTGGTGCAAATTCTGGTTCATATTATGGTTCTGTATTTACTGGTTCTGTAATTATTAGTGGTTCAATATCATCATCTCGTTATGATGGTGATGGGGGTGGATTATTTAATATCCCAGCATCAGCACTTGAAGATTTACAATTAGATAGAATACAATCTGGTTCTGGTAGAGCAATAATAGACCCAACTAAATTAGATGTAAACGTACCAATAACAGCAGCACTTTATATAGGTGATGGTGGTGGATTATTTAACATTCCTGCGGAAGCATTAGAAGATTTACAATTAGATAGAATCATATCAGGCTCAGTACAAGCGGTAATTTCTCCGAACAAAGGGTTGGAAGTTGGTATTAAAACGAGAATATCTGGTTCATTATCAGTTAGTGGAGCTTTGTTTATAACTGGTGGTAATGTTGTAGTAGAAAGTGGTTCAGCATATTATGGAGATGGTAGTGGATTAACAAATATTAGTATTGCAAATTTATCATTTGAAACATTTATATTAAAGAGTGGTTCTGCAACAGCATCTATTTCTCCTAATAACGGATTTGTAGTTAATACATCTTCATTCTTTTATGGAGAAATGTACGTTCAGGATAAATTAAGAGTTAGTGATGTAACTGCAAGTGGTATTATTAAATCTCAATTATTTACCGGCTCATTCTTAGGAACTTACACATATCAAGGAAATGGACCTACGGCAAGTATTGATTATGATATTTTAAGATTTGACCCAAATAGAGGACATTATATTCCTCAACCTGAAACCTCATTAACCGAAACGGTATCATTTAATAATGTTAGTACATTAACAATTGTACATAATTTGGGAATTAGATACCCAATGGTTCAAGTTTACGCAACTGGTTCAGAAGACCAAATTTTACCAGGTACAATAAAATCAATAGATGATGATACAATTCAAATTCTATTTAGTGGATTGACAAGTGGACATGTAGTAATTGGAAGTGGTGGTTCTTTGATAAACGGAACAATACCAGGAGATAGAGTAATTGGTACAGTCTTATCAGCATCACATGCAGAAGTTGCACAAGTAGCAAATTCACTTGTTGGATTTAATTCTGCATCATTAGCAGCATTGGGTGATTTGACAAATTTTGTAACAAATAATAAAACATCATCAATGGCGGTGTTTAGTGCAGTAAGTTCTTCTTACGCATTAACCGCATCATACGCATTAAATGCAGCACAAGGTAGTGGTACTGAATTATTTATATACCAAACCAGTTCATTAGTAAAAGCACAAGTAGGAAAAATTCATTTTACTGGTTCTGGTGTTGATGTGATATCATCTGGTTCTGATGGGGTATTAGTAAGGATATTAGGTGGTGGTGGCGGCGAGGGTTTTGGTGATTTACTTAGTTCACAAACTTCTTCAATGTTAGTTGGTACTGCATCTTTAGCATTCACCGCATCATACGCTCTTTACGCTTTAAATGCGGAAGGTGTAAATACAGCATCATTCTTACAAGTAAATAAAGATAGTAATATTAACGCTAATTTAACTATTAGTGGTAGTTTAGGTGTAAGTGGTAGTGTGTTAATAAACGCACTTGTTTCTGGTTCATCGGAAGATGTGGTAGTTTGGAATAGTACAACAAAAAAATTAGAAAGAAGAAATATAGCAGGTGTACAAGGTTCATCAGGAACATCTGGAGCTAGTGGTACTGATGGTACATCGGGAACTTCTGGAATATCTGGAAGTAGTGGTTCATCTGGAAGTAGTGGTACATCTGGAAGTAGCGGTTCATCTGGAGTAAGTGGTACATCTGGAAGTAGCGGTTCATCCGGCTCATCCGGAAGTAGTGGTTCATCGGGAAGTAGTGGTACATCAGGAAGTAGTGGTTCATCTGGAAGTAGTGGTACATCTGGAAGTAGCGGTTCATCCGGCTCATCCGGAAGTAGTGGTTCATCCGGAAGTAGTGGTTCAAGTGGTTCAAGTGGTACATCAGGAACTTCTGGAACTTCTGGTACATCGGGAACAACTGGTTCATCTGGAACTTCCGGAAGCAGCGGTAGCAGCGGAAGCAGCGGAAGTAGCGGAAGCAGCGGCTCAAGCGGTTCAAGTGGTTCAAGCGGTACGTCAGGAACTTCTGGAACATCAGGAACATCTGGAACATCAGGAACATCTGGAACATCAGGAACTTCTGGGAGTACGGGTTCATCTGGTTCATCGGGAAGTAGTGGTTCAAGTGGTTCATCTGGTTCATCGGGAACTTCTGGAACATCAGGAACTTCTGGTTCATCTGGAAGTAGTGGTTCAAGCGGTACTGGTGGTTCAAGCGGTTCAAGCGGAACAAGCGGAACAAGCGGAACAAGCGGAACAAGCGGAACGTCAGGTTCTTCCGGTACAGTAGGAACATCAGGAACTTCTGGAACAAGCGGTACTTCTGGAACAAGTGGTAGTGGTGGTTCGGCAGGTTCATCTGGTTCATCGGGAACTTCTGGTACATCTGGAACATCTGGTAGTAGTGGTACAGCAGGAACTTCTGGTTCAGCAGGTTTTACAGGAACTTCTGGAACAAGCGGTACATCGGGAACTTCTGGAAGTAGTGGTACATCTGGAACAAGTGGAAGTGGAGGTTCAGCAGGAACTTCTGGAACTTCTGGTTCGGCAGGTTTATCAGGAACTTCTGGAAGTAGCGGTACATCTGGCTCATCTGGAACAAGTGGTATATCAGGAACAAGCGGAACATCAGGAACAAGTGGAAGTAATGGAACATCTGGAACTAGCGGAAGTAGTGGTACTGCCGGTTCATCTGGTACATCTGGAAGTAGTGGTTCATCCGGAAGTAGTGGAAGTAGTGGTTCATCCGGAAGTAGCGGTACATCAGGAAGTAGTGGTTCATCGGGAACAACTGGGTCTTCTGGTACATCAGGAACAAGCGGTACATCAGGAAGTAGTGGTACTGCAGGTTCATCCGGCTCTTCTGGGACTAGTGGTACAAGCGGAACATCTGGAACGGCTGGTACATCAGGAACTTCTGGAAGTGATGGTACATCTGGAAGTAGTGGAACAAGCGGTTCATCTGGCTCTTCTGGGACTAGTGGTACAAGCGGAATTGATGGTACTTCTGGAACAAGCGGTACAAGTGGTACAAGCGGCTCAAGTGGAAGTACGGGAACAAACGGAACATCGGGAAGTAGTGGAAGTAGTGGTATATCGGGAACTAGTGGTACGAGTGGAAGTAATGGTACAAGCGGTTCAAGCGGAAGTACGGGAACAGATGGTACAAGCGGAACTTCTGGTACAAGCGGAACAAGTGGAACATCGGGTACTTCTGGCACAAGCGGTAGTAATGGTACATCTGGTAGTAGTGGGTCATCAGGAAGTACGGGTTCAAGCGGAACATCAGCAGAAGGTTCATCAGGAACAAGCGGTACGAGTGGAAGTAATGGTACAAGCGGCTCAAGTGGAAGTACGGGAACGGATGGAACAAGCGGAACTTCTGGTACAAGCGGCACCAGCGGAATAAGTGGAACATCGGGTACTTCTGGCACAAGCGGTAGTGATGGTACATCTGGAAGTAGTGGTTCATCTGGAAGTACGGGTTCAAGCGGAACATCAGCAGAAGGAACATCAGGAACAAGTGGTACATCAGGAATTTCCGGAACATCTGGAACATCTGGTACAAGCGGAATAAGTGGAAGTGATGGAACTAGTGGTACATCTGGACAAGATGGAACATTATTTGGAAGTAGTGGTACAAGCGGAACTTCTGGGACTAGTGGAACTTCTGGTACATCAGGAACATCAGGAACATCTGGATTAGATGGAACATTATTTGGAAGTAGTGGTACATCGGGAACAAGCGGAAGTAGTGGTACTAGTGGAACATCAGGAACATCAGGTAGCACAGGTACAGATGGAACATCTGGAACAAGCGGAATAAGTGGTACGAGTGGCACAAGTGGAACATCAGGAAGCGATGGTACATCTGGTTCATCTGGAACTTCTGGAACATCTGGAGTAAGTGGAACATCTGGAACTTCTGGACAAGATGGAACTTTATTTGGAAGTAGTGGTACATCTGGAGAAAGTGGTACATCAGGAACTTCTGGTATAAGCGGTAGTGATGGAACAAGTGGTACATCTGGAACATCTGGATTAGATGGAACATTATTTGGAAGTAGTGGAACATCGGGAGTTAGTGGAAGTAGTGGAACATCGGGAGTTAGTGGTTCATCAGGAACTTCTGGCACAAGCGGTACATCGGGAACAAGCGGATTAGATGGAACTTTATTTGGTTCATCAGGTACATCGGGAACTTCTGGAACATCCGGAACTTCTGGAACATCAGGAACGTCTGGAGCAAGTGGTAGTAATGGTACATCTGGTACTTCTGGACAAGATGGAACTTTATTTGGTTCATCTGGAACATCTGGAACAAGCGGAGCAAGTGGTTCATCGGGAACGTCTGGTACATCGGGAACGTCAGGAACGTCAGGTATATCTGGAACTTCTGGACAAGATGGAACTTTATTTGGAAGTAGTGGTACAAGTGGTTCAAATGGACCAGCTGGTACGCAAGGCTCAGATGGAACAAGCGGTACAAGTGGTACAAACGCACCTGGTATAACTTCTGGAACATCAGGAACTTCTGGAATAAGTGGTACTGATGGAAGTGCTGGAACTTCTGGTACAAATGCACCGGGATTTTCATCTGGAACAAGTGGTACAAGTGGTATAAGTGGTACAAATGGAAGTGGTGGAACTTCTGGTACAAATGCACCTGGTATAACTTCTGGAACATCAGGAACTTCTGGAATAAGTGGTACTGATGGAAGTGCTGGAACTTCTGGTACAAATGCACCAGGATTTTCTTCTGGAACAAGCGGTACAAGTGGTATAAGTGGTACAAATGGAAGTGGTGGAACTTCTGGTACAAATGCACCAGGATTTTCATCTGGAACATCAGGAACATCGGGACTTCAATTAGTTGGTACAACTAATAATGGTTTACTTACATATATTGATTCACCTATTGGAGCGGCAGTTGAAAGTAATTTAATTTTTGATGGTACTACTTTATCAGTAACAGGTAATGTAGCATCAACAACATATAGAGAAACATATTCTGATTTAGGAACTGGTGGTAGTGCAACATTAGACCTATCAACCGCAAATAATTTCAGAAGACAATTTAATGGTACAGCAACACTTACATACACAAATCCACCAGCATCAAATGCATTTGGATTTACTTTAGTAGTTGTAAATGCTGGGGCTTTTTCTATAACATGGCCAGCTAGCATTGATTGGGCAGGTGGTACTGCTCCTATATTGACATCGTCTGGAGTAGATGTTTTAACATTCTATACTTATAATGCAGGTGTTACATATTATGGATTTGTAACCGGTAAAAATTTAAGTTAATAAAGTTATGAGTATATTTAGAAGATTAGTAGAATCGGATTCATCACAAGCTTTCCCATTTGTATTTAAAGTAACAACTACCTCAGTAAATACGGTATTTACTTGCCCTTTAATAGATTATGGCGGATTAACACCATCTTTAATAATTAGTTGGGGAGATGGTGGAGCAAATTCACCTTTAATAACGGCATCCAATTCAGTAAATAGAATTCACACATACGCATCAGCAGGAACTTATACAATAACTATTAGTGGGTTTATGCCAGGATTTACAGTAAATAATAATTCCGCAATTAGAACTCTTATAACTGAATTAGTTCAATGGGGAATTGTTGGATTACGAAGTGTAAATTTTTATGGTTGTTCAAACTTAACAGC
>B570J29032_109958140_pt1 | contig 11658 bp, 13 predicted proteins | sample LakMenEpi16Nov12_FD_29032 | JGI IMG/M metagenome (IMG submission 29032)
GCAATTGGTGATACTATCAAAGTTGGTAGAAAAATTGGTCAACAACTTAAAGAAAAATACGGTCTTAATTTTAACCCAATTTTGTTGGACATCACAAAAGTTTTATCGTTTTCTGCTAAAGCTGTAAAATTTTCAGGTAAAATGACCGTAAAACGTGGTGACGTTTGTGTGTGTTGTGCAAAAACTCTTACCGATGAGTTTTCAATGTTAACTAAAATGGGTAAGACATGTGCGAAACACATGGGTGTTGAGTACATCACAGACGCAAGTGAGGCGGATAAATTCCGTGAAGAGTACCTACGTCGTGTTGAAGAAATTGGTGAAATGGAATTTTGGGTTCCAAATTCCCAAATTAAATCTTGGGAAGGAGACACTAATGTTCTTCAAAAAATGTCACACCTTTGGTTCAAATAAAAAAAAAGTGGGGTTTGTTCATCAATAGAACGGCCCCACTCATTTTGTATTTTTTTGTTAAAATTTTTTATTATTTATATTATAAACATCATCACATGGACAACTCAATCATAGCGGCAATATTAACACCAATAGTTCTATTTGGTATTTTTCTTTATTTCTACTTTACAGATAAAGAATACTAAAGTTTTATTTTATATCGGTAGACTCTAAAAGTGTGTAAGAAAATTTGTTACCATGGATTTTTGCCGCTTTTTTACATATTGACATAAATTCATCAAAATCTTTAACTCTTTTAAATACCTGACATCCTTCGGACCAATTTTCAACCCAAGTCGAGTCCTGACCGGCTTTGTGTATGTTAATACCAAACATTCCTGTGTCTGTTTTAGTTTCTTCAAAAATTAAATCTTTATTAGAATCTCTCCAAACTGTTACATTACCTAATCTTTGGCAAAGAGCGTCGTATTTCCCTTGATGTTTATCAATTTTCCAAACACCTCGATACTGGCCGGGTACTAATCTTGCAACGCCATTTTTGTTGTGAAATTCCATGACCCCTTTTTTACCAGGATCACATGTTGCCATCCAACAATGAAATTTCCAACTGCCTGTTTCGTCTTTATAAGTTATCGTTAGACAATCATCAAAAACATTTGTGACTTTGTCAGCAACACTTGGTTCATTATTTCTAACACCAACAATATTTACATCATAACCTTTGTTAGATGCGTCGTCAAACCATTTAAAATTTTTTGATTTGACAGTAGTTTCTATTTGTTCTTTTGTATAACACATAATATATTTTTTTTTATAAATATAAAGTTTTTCAAAAAGTAAATAGTTTGATAATATTTATTAATATGTCAAAATTGTCTAAAGTATCTTTTTTTATTTCGATAGTGATTATGTCAATTTATTTTGTGACACAATCTTTACTTGTGACAGGAAACATAAGTTATAGTAAAAATATCGGTTATGCTGGATATATATGTTTTTTACTTTTTGTATCTTTTTTTGGGATTTACATTTATGAATATTTGAAAAAAAACAAAAAAATAAAAAAAAGAAGTGATTACGTTAAAAAATTAAATGAAACATTAATATATCAATCATTAAATTCTTCTTTTTTCGAAGGTAACACGTCAGAAGGCGCTAAAGTTCTAACTAAAGAAGTCAGTAATTCAATCAATGCTGACAGATGCTCAGTTTGGTTGTACAATACAGACAGAACTTCAATTATTTGTCAACAATTGTATTCCAAAAAAACTGACAGCTGGGAACAAAATTATGAATTATTAAAAGAAGATTATAAACCTTATTTTTTATCTCTTTTATTAAATCCTATCATAGTTGCAAATGATGCAAGAAATCATAGTGCAACATCATGTTTTAAAGACACTTATCTTGACCCATTGGGTATTAAATCTATGCTTGATGTTCCCATTTCCTACAAGGGAGACACTATTGGGGTAATATGTATTGAAAATTTTGATTTTAGAATTTGGGACCAAGTTGAAATTGATTTTGCTCAAATGTTATCAGCATTATATTCATTTGCATATTCAATAAAAGAAAATAATAATGTTAATAAGACAATTGATGATATTGAAGGATTTATAGATCATTCGGTATTAGTAAGTAAAACGGATTCTAAGGGTAAGATAGTTTATGTGAATAAAAAGTTTGAAGATGTTTCTGGTTGGAAACTTAGTCAGGTAATAGGAAAAGATCATAACATTGTTAATTCAGGAAAACATACCAAAAATTTTTGGAAAGACATGTATAAAACAACAGTAGAAAAAAGAAAGATTTGGAACCAAATAGTTACAAATAAAACAAAAAAAGGTGAACTTTATTGGGTTGATTCTTATATAATGGCAGAATTTGACGAACAAGATTGTTTAAAAGGGTTTATGTCTATAAGGTATGATGTTACAGATTTGATAAAAAAAACTGAAGAAATAGCGAAGAAAAATGTTTATTTGGAACATGCCGCAAAAATATTAAGACATGATATGCATTCAGGAATTAATACTTACATACCAAGAGGGATAAGTTCGTTAGAAAGAAGATTGAGTGATAACCAAATTCAAGAATATAAATTGGAAGCCCCTTTGAAAATGTTGAAAGAAGGTCTCAAACACGCTCAGAAAGTTTATAAAGGTGTTTATGAATTTACTAATTTAGTAAAAAAAGATTCAGTGCTCAACAAAACTAAAGTAAACTTAAAAGAAATATTAGAAAGTTACCTATCAACAACATCATATAAATCACAAGTTGTAATTGATACTTTAGAAGACCATGAAGTTAATGAACCTTTATTTTGTACCGCCATCGATAATTTAATTAGAAATGGCCTCAAATATAATGACAATGATAACAAATTTGTACATTTATATATGGAAGATTTTCAGTTGGTAATTCAGGATAATGGAAGGGGGCTGTCACAAGAAGAATTTGACAATTTATCGAAACCATACGTAAGAAAAGAAAACCAAAAAGAAAGTGGTAGTGGTTTAGGTTTAAATATATGTTTAGCAATACTCAAAGAACACGGATTCAGCGTTTCTTGTGAAAAAAACCATATAGGCACTAAAATTAAAATTAAATTCAAATGAAAAAAATTTTTTTATTATTCAACTTTTTATTTATAACTTTTTTGTTACACGGACAAAATTCTTACCCAATCCAAACAATTTTAAAGGGTGATTCAGTTGTAATTTATACCACAGATCAATCAAATGATTTGAATTTGACAATAGAAAATCAAAGATTCTTATCATCTACTTATAAAACTAAACTTGAAGACTATAGTAAAAAAATTGACAGTTTAGAAAAAAACATAAATAATAAACAGATGGTAATAGATAGTTTATATTTAACACATAAAAATCAAGACAGTTTACAACAAAGATTATACGTACTTGAAAATTGGTTAATAAAAGCATCAATTGACAACTCTTACATTTATATGTCATGGCCAGATCATACTATTAAATTTGTGGATTTAACATTATATACAGTTCATTGTAGTATGCAAAATGGTACTTTAAGAATGATTAGAAGAGGACCAAATGATGAATTTGAAATTTGGAAAGGATTAAATTATATTAGAAAAGAAAGTCCAGAAATTGGTTGGGAAATGAAATATACTGAAGACGAACGACCAATAGTAAAAAATCTACCAATAAACATAAAAATTAACGACTACAAATAAGATGAAAAAAATAATTTTTATTCTTTTAATATTGTTTTCATTCTACAATATAACAATCGCACAAGGACTTATCAAAAATAAAAAAGAAATTACCGAGTCTATGTGGGATCAAGGAGTGCCTGTCTTACCTGAAGATGAATATATTTCATCTTTAATTGATAAAGTTGGATTCGATAACTTAAGACAAAGAAATAAAGCCGTTAACAAAGAAGAAGCTAAATTGTGTAGAGAAATTGGTATTGCTTTTTACAATAGAGAAATGTATGAAGCTGCTGATTGGTATTTGGAAAGAGTACGAGGTTTTGTTGAAGTTGTTGAACTTGAACCTGAAATAGTTTTTGAAACTAAAAAAGAAGAAACCGAAGAACCTTCAGAAGATTTATCTGTGGAAGATTTGAAAAGTCTACAGTCAGACAAGGTTTTTTTACAAAACCTACCAAAAAGTTATGAAAATGTTTCACCTACAGATATGAAAAAATTGGCAGAAGAAATTGAAGGTCAAATAGAAAAACTTATTAAAGAAAAGGAAGAATTACTAAAAAGACACGCTCCTAAAGAAGTGATAGATGCTAAAGATGCGACTATAGGGTCATTAGGAAAAGAAAAAAAAATCATAGACCTATCAATAGATAAAGACAAACTTAAAAATGAAACAAAAGTTTTGGGTATTGAAAAAAGAAATTTGAAATTTTATTTAAATTGGGCAATAGCTATAGGTTTGATATTAATATTAATAATATTTGTTTTAATACAGAGAAAAACTATCAAAGGACAGGATAAAGAAATTGATAAACAACTAAATGACATAAATACTAAAAACACGTATTTAGAACATGCGGCAAGAATAATCAGACATGATATGCATTCTGGTATAAACACATATATTCCAAGGGGTATATCTTCTTTGGAAAAAAGGCTGACTGTCGACGACATGAAAAATCTTAAGATCGAAGGTCCAATAAAGATGATTCGTGAAGGTTTAAATCACACCCAAAAAGTTTATAAAAATGTTTATGAATTTACAAATTTAGTTAAACAAAATGTTGTTTTAGAAAAAACCAAACAAAATATAAAAAATACTTTAGAACAGTTTTTTGTAAAAACATCATACTATAATCAAATCAAAATAAAGAATCTCCCGACTTTAGAAATTAATGAAGTTCTTTTTTGTGGGGCAATTGAAAACTTTGTGAAAAATGGTCTAAAATACAATAATAACGAAAATAAAGAAGTTTTAATTTTTGAAGAAGATAATTATATAGTAGTACAAGATAATGGTATTGGTATGACATCAACTGAATTTGAAAAACAAATTAAAATAGTTTCTAAAGAAGATATTGGTGAAATCGGTTTAGGCTTAAATATTTCAATTGCCATTTTAAAAGAACACGGATTTAGTGTTGAATGTGAAAAAAATGAAATTGGAACTAAAATAAAAATTAAATTTAAAAGTTAAAAAAATGATTGATTCTATTTTATTAGTTGATGATGAGGATTTATTCCACTTGGTGTTTGAAGACGCTTGTTCTTTATTGGACATAAGTTTATCTTTAAAATCTATAAATAGTGCAGATGAAGCGGCATCAATGTTTAAAAAATGGTTAGAAGAAAAAACACCAGAAAGTAGACCTGAATGTGTTTTTGTTGATCTTAATATAATTGGTAGTTCATTTGATGGTATTGAACTTATAAGAAAAATAAATTTCGAATACGGAAATCATGTTGTAATAGGAATTATTTCATCATCTAACGAACCAGAAGAACAAGCTAAAGCACTACAAGCAGGTGCACAATTTTGGATTATAAAATCTGATGAAATTGAACCTAGACTTGAAGAATTCAAAAAAGATTATGATCAGTATAAAAACAGAACCGCACCATTTAAAGTATACAAATGATTAAAATAGATAGTAATACTAAAAAAACTTTAATTGATCTTTATAACAAAAAGGGTATAGGTCTTGAAGGTAATATTACTAAACTTATAGATGTTGAAAACGACGAAGAGTTCAAAACGTATTTAAAAGAATGTAAGGCTAAAGACGAAGAAAAAAGAAAAAAACGTCTTGACATGACAAAAAAAATACAAAAACAAAATGAAGATTTGGTTGTTGCAAACACAGAAAACAATAGAATTATGGAGGAACTTCAACAAAGTTTACTTGAAGTTGAAGAATCCAAAACAATTTTTGAAAACCAAAACAAAGAACTCAACGATTGGAAAAAAGAAAATTTAGAACTGACTGAAAAATTACAAATTGAAATGTCAAACGCTGAAATGGCTAAGTTAGAAGCCTTGAAGGCTAAGGAAATGGCGGAAAATGATTTAGACTTGTTACAGAAAAAAAATCAAACAGAACTTATTTCTACTATAGTCAGAGTTGCTTTATGGGTAATTGTTGGTGTTGGTATAATTACTACTGGTGTTTATATGTTCACTTTATTATTAGGTAAAGACACACAGGTTATTAGTGCTGCGTGGTCAAATATTTTTGGTATTTTACTTACCAATGCATTTTCAATAGTGGGTACTATTATGGGGATTAAATATGCAACTGAAAATAAACAATAAAAAATAGATTATGTTACTTAAAGTAGGATCAGAAGGGGCTGATGTAAAAAAACTCCAAGAAAAATTAGGTGTTGAAACAATAGGAAAGTTTGGACCTAAAACCGAAGCTGCGGTAAAAGCATGGCAAAAAGCAAATGGATTAAAAGATGATGGTATTGTTGGTGATGCAACTTGGAGCAAAATGTTTGGGGAATCTACCCCAAAAACAAATGTTATTAAAGAAGATGTTGTTATACCAAGTGGTGGTCCTTTAAATATTGAAAAGTTAAAAGGACACATACCTGATTCTGTTTTGGCCCAAATTCCGGAAACCGCAAAAAAATTTAATATTACAAACAATTTAAGATTAGCACACTTTTTATCACAATGTGGTCATGAATCTGGTGGATTCAAAGCTGTCAGTGAAAATTTAAATTATTCAGCCGATGGTTTAAAAAAGATTTTTGGAAAATACTTTCCGGGTAACCTGAATGAATCTTACGCTCGTAAACCCGAAAAAATTGCGTCCCGTGTTTATGGTAACAGGATGGGAAATGGTGATGAGGCGTCAGGCGAAGGATATAAATTCAGAGGTAGGGGTTACATCCAACTTACAGGAAAAAGTAACTATACAAATTTTTCTAAATTTATAGGTGAAGATTGTGTTTCAAATCCTGATTTAGTTGCAACAAAATATCCTTTAGCGTCTGCGGCATTCTTTTTTGATTCAAATAAATTGTGGTCTATTTGTGACAAGGGAGCCGATGATGCCACTGTTACATCTGTAACCAAAAGAGTTAATGGGGGAATTTTAGGTTTATCAGACAGAATTAAACACTTTAAAGAGTATTATAACCTTATTAAGTGATATTTATAATAAAATAAACCATAAAAAACAAATTTTATGAAATTAACTAAAGAACAAATTATGGGAATTATCAGACACGGACTAACATTCGTAGGTGGTATTCTTATAATGAAAGGGCTTGTTACTGAGTCAGTCGTTGCAGACATAACTGGTGCACTTATGACTTTAACAGGTGCTATTTGGTCTATTGTTGATAAAAAATAAATTGTGTAAATAGACTTAAAAACCCTCGATAATTTCGGGGGTTTTTATTTTTGTAACATATTTATTATATAAAAATTAAATTTATGAAAAAGTTGATAACTGAAAACGAAAAAAATAGAATTAGAAAAATGAATTCTATTGATGAAAGTTTATTTTCAGATGTGTTGGCATCAATACAAAAATCAGAAACTTTTCAGGATCTTAAAAAGAAATTCAAGGAATTAACGGGTGTTGACTTTGAAGAAAAAGAAAAGTCGGGAGATGTAAGCAAAGATTTCAAAAATTATAAAATTACCGAACCTAATGATGATGACATCAAGTTTTATAAAAAAATACTTGAAAAATTGGACGCACCTAATACTAAAGAAAATTTAGCGTTTCTTTACGCGTGGAGACAAGCGGAGGGTGCAAAATCCGCCTTTAACCCTTTTAATACCACACAAGAAATGGATAGTTCAACATTTATGAACTGTCTGAAGAAAAAAGATAATAAGTGTATTGGGGGAGTTAGAAATTATAAATCTGAAAAAGATGGAATAGATGCTACAGTCAAAACTTTGAAAAATGGTAGATATGATTGTATTGTTAATGGTTTACAAAAAAATAAAGGGTCAAAAGATATCGCCAAATGTAGTTCTTTAGATACTTGGGGAACAAAAGACGGTATTTTAAGAGTTTTAGATGGTGGTAAAATAAATCCACCTGAAATATCAAGATCCACAATAAAAAAAGTTGATTAATATGGAAGAATACGTAGGGATTATTATTGCGTTTATAACAGGTGTGTTGGGACCAATATTACTTTTATACTTGAAAAACAAATTAGAAAAAAAAGAAAAGCCAGACATGGTCAAAGACACTCTGAGAGTTGCTGAGTTGGTAAATAATAAAATTGAACATATTCGTGAAGAATTTAATGCCGATCGTGTTTGGGTTACACAATTTCATAATGGTGGTAATTTTTATCCTACAGGTAAATCAATGGCAAAATTTTCAATAATGTATGAAACAGTAAATTCTGGCGTTTCTTCAGTTCAAACTAATTTTCATAATATACCTGTTAACCTTTTTTCTAAGTCTATAAATCAATTATTAAATAACGATACTATTGAAATTGCCGACTACAAAGATGAAACAATAGCAACTTACGGACTAAAATATATTGCTGAAGATACAGGTTGTAAATCAAGTTACTTATTTGCAATAAAAACAATTGATGAAAAGTTTATTGGTACATTAGGTTTAGATTATACCAAAAGAAAAACTAAATTAGATATTGAATCTATAAATCATTTATTGGTTCACGCAACGTCTTTAGGTGGTGTTTTGATGACACACTTGTCTGAATAATTTTTTATTACAAAAAAATTTATTATTTTTGTAGTATGAATATTTTTTTTCTTGACTACGATACCCAAAAATGTGCACAATATCATTGCGATAAACATGTGGTCAAGATGGTATTAGAAACTGCACAACTTTTATGTGGGGTTCATCATACAACCCCCCAAGTTACCCCCCAAGTTCCCTACAAGTTATCCCACAAAAATCACCCATGCGCAATATGGACTCGTGAAAGTTTATCAAACTACTTATATCTTTGTGATCTTGGTTTAGAATTATGTAATGAATATAGTTTTAGATATGGTAAAACACATAAGTCACAACAAGTAATCGAGTGGTGTCTTGATAATAAACCAAACATAGTTGATAAAGGTTTTACCACACCACCAAAAGCAATGCCCGATGAATATAAAGTTTTTGACGTTATTGAATCTTATAGAAACTACTATCGTGGGGCAAAAAAAAGTTTTGCTTCATGGAAAAATAGACAAATACCCGATTGGTTTCAAACTGATGAAGTATTTATATGATAAAATCATATATGAAAGGTTTATTAAATGAACATTTGACTAGAATAAGATCATTGATGTCTATCAATGAATCTTTAGTTGATGCATACCCAAAATTTTCGAAAAAAATATTTGATGAAGTAGACCCTACTTGGGGTGGTGGGCCAAATTCGCATTCATCAAGACACCCTGATGCATCCGGCAAAGATTGGTTTAGTAATAACGCATACGACATCATGGCACCTGAAGGGACACCAATATATTCAATATCGGAAGGTTATGTTGATAAAATTACCGACAATCCACCAGGTTTAAGATCAGTTGGTGGTAAGAGAATTTATGGGGACAGTTTAACCATTAGAGGAACAGGGGGTGATCCCGATGTTTTCTACACACATGTAACAAAAATTGTTGTTGAAGAGGGACAATACGTTGATAGGGGTCAATTATTAGCATTCATAATCAAAGGGGAGTTGGGTATACCTGAACACGTTCATGTTGCAGTAAAAGTTGGTGATGTGAAAGATTTCTTAGATGTTGATGGAAACATAAACAGAGTCAATATTGATTTAGTGGATAGACTAAAAATCTTACCAACAAACAAGGAACTTGAAGTGACAACCGACCCAAAAACAATAATGGGCGCTGCGGCCGGTCTTACCGCATCAGCTATAAGTTCTTTAAATATTAATAGACCTGAGTCTGACATCAGTGGCATTGCAACAAGATTCGGTATTAAAGATACTGATGTTAACATGGATTCGGTATCAGGTGTTTTGAATAAAATAATATTATCTTCTGAAGGTCTTGGTACTGATGAAACTGGAATTCATGATGCAATAAAGAAATTAAAAAGTTGTTATGAACTTGATGAAATTAACAAAATTGTAGAAAGAAAAGAAATCGACGGAAAAAAATACAAAGACATTTATGATTATATAAATAGTGAAATGAATTATGGTGATGAGCTGTTTGTAAAAAGTTTAGTAAAAACCATAAATAATATATGTCCTGATACCGTAACTGATAAAGGTACTCAAATAGTGAAAGTAACAAGATCATCATCTTTAGGATCTGGAATCGATAGAGTCAGTCCTATAAAATTATTAAATGATCTAAAATCATATGGATTATCTGATAAGGCCGCCAAAGGTGTTGTTGCGAATGCTTTTGGTGAAAGTGGGTTTAACGTTAAGGCTAAAGGAGATTCTGGACCCAACGCCGAAAACAACACAAGATCAATAAATATAGATGGTAAAAAATACTGTTCGTTTGGATTGTGGCAATATAATGTCTGTGGTGGTATGGGGGTTTCTTATTTGAAGAACTATAATATAGATGTTGACAGATCAACAGACGCTGAAAAAATCAGGGTTCTATTTGATTATAATAAACAAATTGAATTTATGTCTAAAAGAATTAAAGAAGAACAATCCAAAAGCGAAAAAGATGTTAGAACATGGATTGATTGGATTGTTGATAATGTAGAAAGACCATCAGATAGATACGGTGCAAAAATGAAAAGACAAGAATTTGCAAAACAACAAGGTTGGTCTTAATTTTTTTTTAGTACCTATTGTTTTATAGTTTTATTATTTATATAATTAAAAAAAAAGAAAAAATGGAAGATATCAATCAATTAGAAAATGAAATTTTTGCCTACATCAATGATAAAGGTCAAGAAGTTTTTACACCTAATTTTGAATTTGCGAACATCATGGCAAAAAAATATGGTACTTTAAAAGTTTTTGTACAAAAATTTTAAAAAAAAAATTACAAAGTACTTGACAGATACAAATAAATGTAGTAACTTTGTAAAACAAATCAGGAAAAGACCTGAAACGTTCTTTGAAAAATAGATTATCCGTTCAGGAAAAGTTTTGTCAGATTCTATGACAAGTAATTGGAATGAAATTTCCATCTTTGAATGATAAAGATATTGGGCCGTGTATAGTCCATAAAATAAACTACGAAAGTAGGATAAAGTGAACCCTTAAGTGTGTTGGGTTTGCGGCTTCTTCGGGAGCTTGAGTACACAAGCGGGATACCATTTTGGCTTTAGTATTGAGGGCAACGCTGTAAAGAATAAGGCAAAATGATTTGGCGATGTGGGTCGTCTGATTGAGGTGGGAACACCAATAGGAATAACCCGTAGGAATATTGCAAGACTCAAAGTCATCCAACTTTAATATTGCGTTTTCCAATATAATAGGTTACTTAAAACCAAGTGGAAGGACCACAAGGTAAGATGTAGAACGAGTGGTGTCGCTAACATCCTTCACTCAGGTTTACCAAAACCCGGTGATGAAGTAGTCTAAAAATATGGAGGTAGGGATATCTCACGGAGTAGTTGAGTATCGACTCGTTCAAAAGATGGGTTGGCTCGGTTGGCGGACCACTACTTCGACAATCCACGACACAAAACTTATGACTATTGAATTAAGTCCATTAATTAATACATTAAGGAAAAGTGTCCGTCAGGTTTGGATGAAAGGTGACTACATAGTAATGAGCCGTTCATTGCACACAGAGATCCCAAGTCGATGTG
>B570J29032_109958138_pt1 | contig 11653 bp, 11 predicted proteins | sample LakMenEpi16Nov12_FD_29032 | JGI IMG/M metagenome (IMG submission 29032)
AGTTGTGTCATCGTATGAACCACTGTCATTGTCGAAGACAATAGTTGCGGCGTCTTTGAAACGACTTAGTGCGATCTGCTCTTTCAAGCGAGCCATTGCACGACCTGCTGCGCGGACGTGAAGACCAACGATGTCCCAAAGGGAGTCAGCGATGACTTCCTCTGTAAAGGAGAGCTTAACGCCCTTCTTCGACACTTTGCCTTCAATCTGCTTCGCAAATGCGAGTGACTGCTCTGGGTACTCTTGTCCTTCAGGGATCTCTGCTGCTTGGATTGCATTAACTGCTGGGAATTCTAATGAACGGCCCTTTCCAAGGCGAACAGTAGAAAGTAAGGGTGTGATCAACAATTGTGGCTCTGCAGCCTCTCTTAGAGTGCGAGAGATAACTTTAGGGAAAAGTGCTGCTGCATCTGGTGATGCAAAAGCTTCCTTGACAGTAACTCTGTTGTCTTCGTCGATGTACCCATCCTCTGATAATGCGGTTTCCCAAGCTGGGAGACCTGAAAGGAGTTCTTGGATTGTTTTACTCATCTTAGGGTTTTCCTTCTTTTCTTTTTATAAGGTTAGGTTGACGCGGAATGCGCCAATGACATTGTTTACATCCAGGTTTGAACGGATGCCCAACTTGCCGTTGAATGGACCACTTTGCGTGATTTCAAAAACGGTTTTGAGAGCGCCCGGATCTGAAGGCAACTGCATGTAGGAGAGGAGGCCGTCATCAAAATTGGTGGCGAACTTCTCTACTTCAATTACCTTACCAACTTGCAACCATGGGTATGATCCACAGTCAGCAGCTGATAATGCTCTTGGGCGACCCATAAAGTCTGGAGCGATTAATGAACCGACTGTTACGTCGTTGTTAATGCCATTGACCATTGGGTACTCTACGTATCCATGAGTGATGAAACCAGCACCCTGTGAAGTGCCCTTGTCAAAAGGACGGTAGAGATCGTATTGTGCAACGCCGACTGGAACGCTTCTTACTGCTACTTCAATGCTGTCAGTAGCGCCTGAGCTGTACGCAGGGGTTGCACCTGTAAGTGGAGACCATGAGTCTGGCATGTTGTCGCCCCAGGTTACTGCAGAGCCAGAACCATTAGCTGGAACTACTCTTGCGTCACCATTGGCGTCAGCAATAACTGAAATGATTGTACCCTTAGGGATTACAATTTCAAAACGATCATCTTCACTGTCTGAATAAAAGGTCGGAAGACCTGGGTGTGTTAGGAGGTAAGCTGCTGGAGCGATACCCTCTGAGACTACTAAACGGCCTGTGCCGGTCTTAGTCCCTACTTTACGAAATTTTGCTAAACTCATTTAAATTTCTCCTTAGATTATGATTAAAGTTTACGGCGGCCCATTAAGGCATCTACAAATAACTGCTCTGGAGTATTTGTCACTTTTTCTTCGACTACTTCTTCTTCTCCGTTAATGGTGGTGACGTTTTCTTCACCCTCAATAACTTCGATTTCTGAATTCATCTCTAACATCATTCCAGCTATTTTCTTGGTAGCTGGCATTTTTGCCAGATCTCTCAGAGAGTCAGCAAGAGATGAAGCCGAACGGCTAACATGTTCCTGAATAAGAGACTCTCTAATTTCTTGTGATTCAACTCCAGCTGCAATCTTTGCGTCTACAACTCTTTCAACAAGAGTTCTATGTAATGCATTTTTGAGCTTCTGGTTTTCTTCTTCAAGAGATTGAAGCTTGCTAGCATTAGCATTTTCCTCAGAGGCGCTTTCGTTGCCAGTGAGCTCTGCTTTTGCCACTTCTTCTTCTTGATTTTCTTTTGAATCTTCAGGATTAGCGGAATTAACTACAATGAGTTCTTCTGCTGATTCTGAAACTTCTTCAGACTTTGCTATTCTCCATGATTCATCAGCTGGTTCTCCAGCCTCCATCTTGAGGAAAGACTTTAACTGCCATAGCCACTTTTTGTGTTGGCCATCTTGTTCAGTCAAGATATCGGCAGTTTCTTTTTGGTTTAATTCATTTGCTACCAAAAGAGCAGCAGCTGTGCTAGCATCAACTGTAGCAGCATCTTCTAGAATCTTTTGAATGGCTTCTAATAATGCTTCGTTTTCAACTACAGCTTTATCACTTGCTTCTTCATCTTTAACTGATTCTTCTGCAGCTTCTGGGGCTTCTTCATTAGCGGTCTCTTCTTTGGGAGCCTCTTCTACTTCTGGTGCTTCTGTCTCAGGAGCCTCTTCTGCAGGGGTCTCTTCTGATTCTTCTACTGTTCCAGAAGCTATAGCTGAAAGATCTTGACTTAGATCTTCAACAGCAGCGAGTATGTCCTCGCTTACAACATTTGCGTCCATATTTGATTTCTCCTGTGGATTAATATCTTTTTCAACTTCTCCGCTAGATAGTAATGAATTAGCTTCACTATGTGCACTTTCACTCTCCTGTATTGCCATGGCGGTAAGGAAAGCACCTTTAAGATGCAAATAAAGAGGCTTTGATTCTTTCTTTTTCATATTTTTCAATAAAGATTCATGCTCATCAAAAGAGTAAATATCTTCTTCGTTCATGTGTAGAACAAAAGCAGAACTCTTAGCTACCCAGCCTTCTGAGGTTGGTTTTTTGTTTTCATCGTCCACTACAGTAGTGGATCTAACCCCGGACTTACCGTCAGCAGGTTGGTTTACGAAAGAATATTCCTTAAAGGAAATGTCTTGCATATCTATGAATGCAAGCTTGCCTTTGTAGACTTGACCTCTACGATACTTAGGAGCAGCTGGTCTTCCTGATGCGTTCTCGGTAGCGAGATCTTCTCCGGAAATGGAACAAACTGCTTTTCCTGCTCTACCGCCAACTGAACCAGTAAGATATCTCTTATCGAGGATCTTTTGTGCAGCAACTGGATCTGTAATTGCAACTTGCAATCTCACGAAAGGACTTCCGTCACCTTCTTTATCCATCTTTGCTGCCATAACACGACCAATAGGCTCTGTGTTGAGATCATGGTTCATGATGATTGGCTTAGGGTATGGCTCAACCCAGGACTGCAAGGCTTTTTCAAGCTCTACAGCGGAATAGTTATTGTAATTAGAGGTCAATCCGTTCATGGATTGCAGCAACTTCAATAATTAAGCCATAGTTAGCATTAAATGATTCCGAGAAATTATAGTTGCTCTCGCTGATATCTGGAAGTTGAACTGTAAAGTTCTCCGTGAATTCAAAAGTCATTTATTTGTTCTCCCTAAAGAGCAGTTTAAACTAAACATTATAGTAAGTTAAGTTATTATAAACTAAACATTCTTATATAAGAATATCATACTTTAGATAAAGATTGCAACACATCTTTATGTCTTGGATCACCATTTTTAATAAAATCATTAAACATAGCTTTACTCATAATATGAGGGGCATACATGTAGGATGCACTAAACAGTTTATATCCCATTTTTGCACAGTTCCCAGACCAACCAAGATCTTCTCCCTGTTCATGTATTTGATAGTTTATATTTTGATACACATTTTTTGACATCATTTTTGCAGCCATTATAATGTCTGACTGGAAGTAAGTCCCTAAAGGAAAGTTATCAATTCTCATTGCCTTTTTGCCTACTTCGCCAATCCACTTCATGACGCTAGGGAATCTCATTCCTACAGGAGTCATAAACATAAGTGGACTTACGGCATCTGCCCCATCTTTTATATGGGCTATTAATAACTCAATAGTGCTTGGATTAGTTAATAAGATATCTGAGTCTAGACTAAAGAAATAATCAGGCTCATATTCTCTAACTTTATTTAAAAGAATATTTCTTAAGTTAGTCATATTCTCATATTTAGATATAGTCCATTGACGCATTCCTTCTTCGTGGGAAGAATGGTTCAAGGTATCTGCCGATATAAAATCTACAAAAGGAATTTCTGGATGGACTGATTTCCATCTTTCAATCATAGCTATAGTCCCAGTATCATCTTTACTTCCAACAAAAACAAAACCTATTTCACTTAATGGGAAAGATTGATTTTCTATGCAAGATGCCCAAGCTGGGAATATCCATTCCCTATCATATATAGGGCAACCTATAATGAGTTTCATTTTACTTTTCGGTAGCAGCTTCTTTGGGAGCAACTTTGTTTCTAGATTGAACTTCTTCTTCTTTTGTAAGAGGCTTTGATTCTTCAACCTTAGGCACTTCTACAGGCGCGGGTACGTCTGCAGGAGTGATAATTTTTTCAACGACAACAACATCTTCTTTTTGATTAGCGGCTTCAAGTTCATCGATCTTGTCTGCAAAAGCTACAACAATATCAACTAGGATTTGTAAGCCTAGTCTAGCTTGGCCATTATCTACTGCGGTTAAGAATGCATCGATTGCATTGTCACCGTATCTCATTTGCTTGCCTATTTCTGATTCAATATACATTAATCTACCTGTTCGTTTCGTTCGACTGTTTCGTCTTGCTCATATACATTATACTCGTCTTTGAGTGCATTTTCAATCATTGGGAGCCAAGAAAGATCAGATCTTCTTATATTAGGAGAAGTTCTTCTGCCCTGTTGATTTGCTGGACGAATTACGTTACCAGCACCTTTTCTCTTTGACGGCAGGTTCTTCTGTCCCTTAGGAGCAGGTTTTTGCTTATCTGAATTCTGAGCCCCTGCTGTTACTGGAGGAGCATTATCTGCTACAACTTCTGCCTGATTTTTTGCTATCTCCATTTGGATATCAGCTTGAATGCCGGCGAACAATTCATCTCTATCATAATCTGGATCCATACCAAGTTGTACTCTAGCTTCAGGTAAAGTGATTGTAGAGTTAGTATATTTCTGTATTATGTGAGTTTCTTTTTTAACTTGCGTATCAACATCAATCTCATTAAATTTAAAATAACATCTATCAGAAACGCCTGTTTCCATTGGGTTTACGATTGGATCGAATCCGCCTTCAAATAATAATTCATTGAAGAAATGTAATCTAATCATCTCAGACATTTGCTTCTGGTATTGTTTAACCTTGTCATACAGTGCAGTGTCTAATCTATCGGTCATAGCTCTATTGCCACCGTTCATAGACATGCCTAGGTGATGAGGTGCTACTCCAAGTCCAATAGCTACTCTTTCCTTAAAGTGATTCAAATAACCTTCAGCATTGAGCGAAGCGTTGTTTGCCCCTATAACTTCTACGTCATGTCTAAATGGAAGAATTAATCCACCTTCAGCTCGCATGCTTTCTATCTCAGAAGATGCTCTTTCGATTTCCTCGGGCTCAGCTGGTTGATCGGCTGTTCCAATCTTATATTTATAAAGAGGGAATAGTTCTCTATGGACTAAGTTTTGAATGTCTTCTTCAAGTTGTCTCAAAGCAATAATATCATCTAGGGCTGCACTGATAAATGGAGTGCCAAATGCACGTCCAGTCTTCTTGTCAAAGTGTAAGTGAATTACCTTCTCAGCGTCCCATACAGGGTCTCTATCCGTTGGCATATAGGTCCAGGGGTTGGTCTGCTGTCTATAAGCCTTAGGCTTGTTGTGCTTGTCTCGCAGGATCCTAACCTGCTCGGTTGGAATAATGTAATATCCAACAATAGGTTGAGTGCCGTTTATTGGTGTTAAAGGAGTAGGGAAGTACTGAGACATGTCAGCTCTTGCCTTAACTATAAAAACATTGGAGAACTTAATTAGATGATCTGTTACCTCAAGAAGGAAATCGCTAAATGGTCTCTTCATGGCTATTTCCATAAAGTCTATTCTTTGATTAATATATGCAACAGCCTCTGGATTTTCTCCAGTAATCTTCCAGCCTTCTTTCCAAAACAACTCCTTGTACTTAAGCATTCCTTGCTTGGCGTAGGAGTCTGTATCTAGGGCTTGTAATATTCTTTCAAAGTTATAGGGCGATGGTTCAAAGGTAGCCCTAACGTTGTAGTAATAAGTTGTGCCACGAAAGCCCAAAGCCAAGGACGCTGGTTTAAGCGCCTTGGATAAAGACTTGACCTGATCTGGTTCTATGGACTTTGCTAGAAAATCGGCAGAACTATTCTGGACAAATGGAAGATAATCTTTTAAAGCCATTTATATTCTCCTGTTTAAATATATAACTTAATAGTAGTATTTAAAACTACAAAGGAGAAGTTAGCTATTGAGCTTGTAATTCTGTAGCCTCAAAAGCTCTTTTGACGATAAGAGCCTTAACTGACTCGAGCCAAAAAACTGTTTCAGCTTCGTTGAAATCACTCTTGTAACCAAGGTTTTGATCACTAATGGTAATAGTAATTGCAAAATCCTTTTTAGGTTGTGCTGGTGCTTCTGTCTGTATTTCTACTGGTGCTTCTTCTGCTGTAGCTTGTACTTCTTGTGACATTATTTTACCTTTTCATTTGGATTGGTGGGGGTTTCAAATTCATCAACTGGCGCTTGTGTCTGTGCTAGTTGCATAGTTAGTTGTTTTATTGCAGCTTCTTTAACTACAAGTTCTGTTATCAGCTGACTTACTTTTTCTTGAAAAGCCTGCATGATCAGATTGATGTCTAAATTTTGTTCATTCATAACAAGTATTATATCAGACGAGATTCTAGTTCTTCAACTTTACTAGATAATTCTTCAATTCTTTTATTTTGGTCAAGACTTGCAGCAATAAGGACTCTACAAAATTCTTGATAATTAATCTGCAAATAACTATCTTCTTCATTCCCAATAACCATGTTTGGAAAAATAGTTCTTACCTCTTGAGCAATCAAGCCTACTTCTTTTTCTCCAGTTGGCGCATATGTGCCTCCGACAAAAGGTTTTTTATCATTGTATTCAAAATCATAAGCTTTTAAAGAATAAAATTTATTTAAATGATTAGAAACATTTTCATTTATATTATCTTTAATTCTTCTGTCTGAAGCGGCAGCGGTGCTCCATAATCTAACTGCACCATTGTCGCTATTCACCAAAACATACATATAAGAATTATTTGAATAAGCAAAATTTAAAGAAAAATTATAGTCGCTTGGCATATTGGTATAAACCGCACTCGCGGCAGGGAATCTTATTCCACTAAGGCCGCTAACAATGATACTGTCAACGGTAACTGAACCAGAACTAACTGCAATCTGTCCATTTGTATCGTTATTTCCTGCTCTAATATAAGTTACACCTCCAGCACCACCGCTCAGAAATGTATTAGTTCCATCAGATAAAACACAGTATTCTGAGGCAGACATATTAGTTGTAGCAAGAGACATATAGTTAGAACTTGCGGTCCATGAGCGCATTGAAAGTCCACCATCAACTCCTGCTACTTGCACTACATTCTCAGCACGAATTGTTGCAGGGCAATAAAAGTTCTTGCCGTTATAAACACGAACCCATGTACTATCTTCCATGAATATCCCGCCACCGTATGTTTGATTGTACCAACCAGTAGCACCGGTAGAACGAAACCATCCATTAGCAGAAACTGAGCCTGCATCTGTTATCCCAGTTCCACCTACTGCTACAAATCCAGCAGTAGTCAAGTTTCCATCTTGATACACTCTAAATTTTGAAGAGTTATTTTCAACAATTTCGATACCAATGTTCCCAGGAGCACCCTCGCTGCTTCCAAGAGTCATATATCTATTTATTGTTGGAGCACCACTACCGTATCCAGCAAGCCTAGCAACTTGAATATATTCACCCACTAAATCAGTTCTATGCCTCATATTGGCATGACCCCCAGAAAGGGGCGAGGAATATACGGATATATCTCCATAGTCCAAGATTTCCATATAGTTTTGTGAGTTATAGCCAATGCTATTCATTCCAGATGCACTGATATCAAAAGGTCCAATTCTTCCAGTTGTTGCTTTAATTGCACCAGCTGCTGTTACATAGAAAGGGTTAGTGCTAGTATTGAAAGTTCCAGCTCCAGACCATATATTTCCATTAGCATCAACGTGAAAAGAACTACTATCAAGTCCGCCAATATCAAGCGTAGAACCACTAATTGATCCACCAGTAATAGCTGGCGTTGTCATTACTGCACCCGTAATGCTTACGCTTGTAGCGGTTAATGAACCCGTATTTGAAACTTTAAAAGGAGCACTAGCGTAAGTGCTAGCCCCTAACCACATGTTTCCGTTAATATCAACATGAAACGACGAGGCGTCTAATCCACCTATGTCTAAAGATGTTCTTACTGTTAGGTCATTAAATTCTGCATCCCCAAGACCTGTTATTTTCCAACCAAGCGATCCTGCTGAATAGTTAGAAGATTTTATTATAGAGTTAGCGCCATTGAGTGTTATCTCAGCTGCGCCAATTGTTCCTGTTGTAATTTTTGCTGCGGTTAAACTACCAATAAACTCTTCATCGATTAATGGCGTATCTGTGCTGGTCTTTTTAATTAAGGTCCATGGACCGGCGTTGGTAGATGTGTCTATACCCCTAATTGCCCCATAGTAGGAAACTGCAGAAGTTGTAGAGGTTGTAGAGGTTGTAGTACTATTTTCTACAGATACCGTAAATACATTAGCTAGATTAAAACCTTCACGGTAAGGTGTTATTGTTCCAGAATTAATACTTACGTTTCCATCTAATCTATAATATCCCGGATTAGCTGGATCTGCTTCTACTTGATCTTCTGTATAAAGTCTATATTCATATGTAGCTATATCTAAATCCTCAGAATTATCAAAAACAAACATAACGGTTTGGAAAGATGCATATAGCTCAAGATTACTTATAGCGGTCGGGATTGTACTGTCTTGAGGAACTCTAAATTGAATAGTATCTACATAGTCAGATACTATATTTAGTTCTGGGTCTTTAGCCCTTACTGTTACTAGGTAATTTTTTCCGTGGTTTTAAATCTTGTACGGTTCTTTTTATGATGGCCATTATCGTATTCCCCCTACTGTAATAAAAGATAAATCTGGATTAAATTCTTCTTTTTCATAAATTAATTTATAATTAGGAGAAAACATATATTTGTCTATTTTAACAGAATTAGACTGAGACATTATATTTTTATCTGTTAAAGTTTCAATTTCAAATATATATTTTTTATATTCTAAATTAGAATTTTCATATAAAATTTCAGATTCCAATAACATAGAATTATAGCAGTCTACTTCTGTCCAGTCTAAAATAACATTTTTTGATATAGAGTTATCGTCATATAAAGATAATATTCTTATCCTGAACTTACCAGAGCTAGGCCCTTTTTCTCCATAAATTTCAAAACCTGGACCATCAAAAATGCCAAAAGCTTTAGCTCCTGGGGTTAATGAATAGTTATCTTCCCAATCAGTTCCGTTATTGTATAAAGCTAATTGATAACTCTTGGTAGAAGAACTAGTAGCTGAGTATGTATATGATGAAAAACTAGCAACATCTAAGTCAAAAAAAGCACCTTGTGCGTATATTACATCTTGTGGGTTATCTACCATTTTATAAACAATTTTATCATCTAAAGTAATAAATTGCTGCAAGTACTTAAGGTAGTCTGTTCCATAATAAATAGAATAAGACATAGAGCTTTTTGTGTTTTTTGCATGTTTTTCTGCGGCTTGAAAATAAACTAAACTGTTGCCAGAAGTCGCACTATCAATGGCCTTACTTCGAACAACTGTTCCAGCGACATCAGATTCACTGTCTTCATAAACTACAATATATGAATCTTGGGTTGTCTCAACCCCTAAAGTTTCATTATAATATTTATTTACAGACTTAGTACCTAGGTCAACATATACAACTTCACCGGCTTCAATGTCTTCTTCCAAATCGTCTATTAAGACTCTTCTTCTCAAGGGGGGCGCGGCATACTGAAGTGTAGCTGGATCGTTTGTTATTGTGCTTATTCTTAGACTCAAATCTGAAGTAGATATAACTACTCCAGAATTAGTGCTTTTTACGTATTGAAACCAACTCATATTAAATCTCTACGTACACAATTTCATATTCATATATACCATCTATTTCATCTGGAATTTCAATATTTAAAACAACATCAACTACCGGCACTCCACCAGTCCTTATGTCCGGAACAAAAGAACTAACAGTTACTTGCATTTCGCCAACTGTACTTTCTCCAAATAAATCAGTCTCTTCTCTAGGGGAGCTATAATCTATATCCGTAGACCTTATTCGCATAGAACCATCTTCTCCCGTATGCGCGTGAGCACTCAGGTCTACTCCGTCTATAGTTACTTTGTCTGCAACTTCTATGTTTCCAAATATAGCTCCACCAGATCTCATTAAGTATTGAGGATGGCTGTCTTCCGACAAATCATCTAGCAGACCGTGGCTTGACTTTAGGGTTTGATTCCTGTTCTCGTCTATAATTACTCTATCAAATATACTTGATGTATTATCTTCTTTTACTTCAATCAATATCTTAGGTCTTGTGCTAGCTTTGGCGGACAATTGATCTATGTAGCTAATATACTTTTTTCTTTGTAAATTTAAATTAACTAATCTGTCAAACTTACTTCTAAGATTAGACCTTCTTTGTATCATATCGGAAAGTATGGAGCCAAAGTTTCCTTTAAAAGCATTTACTGCAGTAATAATCTCTTCTGCCAATACTGGAGCTTCACTTCTTAGATTGGTTGTTTGTATGTCTAATTCCAATGGGGCTGAAACATTTGATTTAAATTTTAATGAAGGGCTTACATATCTTTCATAGAAAACTTGACTGTTATCCATTAGTTCTTTCTTTAAAGAAAAAAGCACATTATCTATACCTTCAGTATAGGAGGCTACTCGAATCGAGAAAAAAGCTTGGAATTGAGCGGCTTGTTTTTTTGATACATAATCCACTTCGGAACTTGAGAGATAATCTTGTCCTTGCGCGAGTTGGTCGGCAATGACTTTCGTATAGTGCGCTGCCATCTCTGCCCATGAAAAGTAGAATGAGGCTGCTTGCTGCTGTGATTCATCTTCATAAATATCTCCAAAATCGTAAGTTAAAGAATTCTTAATATAATTTGCTTCATGCAATAATAGTTTTAGAAAATATCTAAAATCAAATAAATGAACAAAAACCGAATGAGACATTAATCTGTCATAGTCTTTTACAAATTTTCTACAACCTCTGCACCCGTGTTTTTCTGCATACAAGTATTGAGAAAAAGAAACGTACTCTGGATAGATTACATTTGATAAATGATTCTCTAAATCTGGAGCTTCTATGTATTGCCCAGTAGTCTCATCGAAATACTGGCTTCCACCAATGTACATAACTCCTTCTTCCCCACTGTCAGTTACTGTTGAAGGAGGAAAGTATTCTTCTACCAAAGTCCTATTATTGGTATTTAATTCATCCCATATATGGAAATGAGAATCCTCAAGACCTGGATCTAAATATGGATTTAAATATACATTCTTTAAATTTTGTTCGTATGTTGAAAGTAGCTGTGTAATATCTTGAACAACTATCCCCATTCTATTTTTTACGGCTTGAAGAGGAACTGTATAAGGTTTAGTCCATGAATAAGTATTATAATTTTCTAGATCATTAAATCCTTGATCTTGCCTTCTAGCATACGCGTCTTGGCTCGTTGAATTACTAGAACCTTCTGCTACTTTATAGTCATTAAATACGGAACTATCTCCGCTTTGTAATTCTTGAGATCTATTAATTGACATTATTAAAACATCTTTCTTGCAATTTTTTTGGCTGATCTTTTAGTCCTCATGCCAGGATTTGCATTTATTTCT
>B570J29032_109958134_pt1 | contig 11641 bp, 16 predicted proteins | sample LakMenEpi16Nov12_FD_29032 | JGI IMG/M metagenome (IMG submission 29032)
TTGATAATGGAAATATCTCCTAAATTTCTATTTGATAACAAATATGCTACACCAGTTTCTATCAAGATAGTAAAGATGGATTGGATGGATCCTGCTGTCAAAGAAAAGTTATCTTCCTTAAAAGAGAATAAAACTGAAATGGAGGGGAACGAGATATTTAATTTGGAGAGAAAACTAGTTGTTGGATCAGATAAGAGACTTAACTATATAATAGACTTCGTACTAAAGACATCAAAAAACTCTTTGATTCTTTTCCAATCTGTTGGAGAGGGATACGGAAAAAAAATATATGATGGGATAAGAGAAAAAACTAACGACCGAGAGGTTTATTATATAGATGGTGATACTGATCCTGATAAAAGGGATATCTTTACTAAGAGAATGGAGGATGGCACTAATAAAATAATGGTGGCTTCATTCGGTACAATGTCAACTGGTATCTCTGTAAAAAACATTCATAACATATTCTTAACAGAATCTTATAAATCCGAAGTTCTTATAAAACAAAGCTTGGGAAGGGGGATGAGATTATTTGAAGGTAAGGAGAAGGTTAATATAATAGATTTCGTTGATGACTTCTCCTGGGAGGGTAAAGAGAACTATTTAATGAAGCACTCAAAGGAAAGAATTGAAATTTACAAGAAAGAACATTTCGATTATAAGATATACGAAGTCAAAATTTAAAGATTAGGATATATAGAATAGAAATAAGATATTTTAATGTCCAGAATTAAGAATTTTAGCGATTTTTGTAGATTAAATGAAGCTTCTGGTGATGATCTTTTCTTTAGAAGACATCTAGGAGACAATGCTTCATCTTATAAAGATAGAGCTAAGAACCATTACGAACTTGGTAATAATCCTACTGTTTTATCAAAGGTTAGCAACTTCTTTCAGAAGATGGAAGATAGAATAAATAGAGCTGCAGATATCGGAAAAATGCAGGTCAGACAGAACAGGGCAACAAGAACACACGGAGGTCCTGATACTGGATTTGAAATGTTATTCGGAACCCTTTCAGTTGTTCCTAGTGTTCTTAAAAGAGTTTTTGCTCCAACTAAATATGAGTTTACAAAGAAAGCTCCTAGTGAAGACACTGTTGATGTTGAATTTATTAGACACACTAACGAGGACTTTACCAAAAACGAACTTCCTAATATTAAAACCGAAGAACAATTAGCAGATCACATAGGTGATATGTATAGCAGAGGAGAAGTACAAATGGGACAGGTACCTGTTCTAGACGATATTGCTAAGAATAGAGTTAATCTTTATTATCAGCACCAGGCAAATCCTAATCAGCCTATATTCCAACCAAATAATTTATAAAAATGAAAAAATTTTCTTCCGTAGTAGAAAAAAAGAAACAAGAACTAAATGAAGCGAAACTAGTAAGTGAAAGAAACCTCTATCTAGAATTTGCTAAGAAATATCACAAAAAGCATGGTGTTTCTGGACCTTTCGATAAAAAATTCCAAGGGGATAAGAAAAAGCAAGAGGCTTATATGGAAGAGCTTGCTAAAGCTTGGGATCAGCACAAGAAAGATAAAGGAATTAAAAATAAGCCAGCTAACCATAAGTTCGATTTTGCAAAAAAGAGAATGAACGAATCTAAAGCATTAGATATGGCAAGATCTATGGTTGGTGACGGCGGAGATCCTAATTATCATTTTGTAACTATGTGTGACGACTTTTATTTTGAAAGGGGAGAAGACATGATTAGATACAGCAAAGATATGATGGCATCTCCAATAAAAATAAAAACTACTCCGGACTTAGGAGCATACACATTCGGACCATTTGCTAACTTAGAGGAATCTAAAAATTTTGCTGCAAGTATTGAGTTGGATGAGATAAATGGACCTAGAATGGTTATGATCGAGGACAGAAAAACGGGAGAGGTATATTCCAAGTATCTAACTTGTAAAATGCAACCAGTTTGGAATGAAATCGAGGAGGAAGAAGAAATTGAGGAGGAAGAAGAGTACGAAGATCCTAATGCTGAGTACACCTACAAAGACGAAGAAGAGGATGACGCTTCGGAAGTAGAGGACGAAGATGAAGACGAGGATGAGGATGAAGACGAGGAATATACTGCTACTATCCACCAAGAGGGGGACGAAGAAGAATAAAATATATGTTTAATTCCGGTGGAAAACAAGCTCTATATCCCGTATTACAACACTATACAGGATTTAAGATATCCTCCATTTTTTTAGATGGGGAATATCTTTCCTTTGTTACTTTCTTGGGTGAAAGAGGAATTTTGAACGAGGATCCATCGGGGGATTGGAATATAAAAATCGAGGACAAAATAGTATACAGAATTGAGAAAGATATCTTTAATGTATTAGTAAATCCCGATAAAAGAAATACACTGGAAGACTACATAGAAATATTAAATAGACTTTGTAGGAAACCAAATGTGAGCCATAGGTCTAAAATACTCTTGAGTAATATAATTAAATTCTTGGAAGAGTTTATATTAAATTCTGATTTTGTACCACAAAAGAAAATAAGAATTGGTTCTTTCGAGATTTTTAATATACATGGTAGAAAAATTATTAATAGCTTAAACTAATGTCTGGAATAAAATATTTATCGGATATCTACGAAAAGAAAGGTAAATCATTCATTGAAAATCTTTTCAATAAAACTGTAATAGTAACCGAAAATCTTGACGGATCTTCATTTTCTTTTGAAAAGGATTTTACCGGTGATAACATATCATTCTATAAGAAGGATCAGGAAAATCCTATAACTAGAGTAGATAGGATATTAATGAAGTATTATGAGAAGCCTATAAATTATATAGAATCTCTTCCAGATGAAGTTAAGGCAGAAATACCTAAGGGATGGAGATTTGGTATGGTTTATTTTCCATCTACTAAGCCAGTTAGAATAGAGTATGACAGAATACCAAAGAATCATTTAATATTGACACATATCGTTGTTAGAGACGAGTTCGGTGATGTTATTAAGACAATACAAGACAAGGAAGAATTAGATCAGTGGGCACAAAAATTTGAGGTAGAGGGATGTCCAGTAATATTCCAAGGAAAACTAGATAGGGATCAGAAGATATCAATAATGGAGTTCCTATCTACGCCTTTAATGGATTTAAAGAGTAGATTTAAAACAGAGAGCTTCACTAAACATCTACTATCACTATTAAATAAAGACCTAGAAAGTACAACCCTTGGCAAGGATCTTGTATCCCCTGTTGATTCTATTGTTTTTAGATTCGAAGATGAGGATGGTAAAGAAGAGAGCGTCCTCGCTAAAATGGTGGATCCTATATTCTATGAAATAAACAGGGAAAGAAAAGTAACTAAAACTTCTTATTTCCCAAGTGATGTTTATTCGTTGTGTCTTATAGATGTAATGAATTTCATTCTTGAAAAAGGTGTAGAAAACTTCAATGCAGAAGGTAATGATCCTGAAGAGAGATACATTTCTTTTGTTTTTGATGTATTTGTTAATTTCATAAATGAAGAGGGAGAAAAATACATTGGAGCGGATTTTCAAAAGCCAGAGTATTTAAAATCAGAAGGATTCGATCTTAATAAGGAATTAATCAATAATGAGCAGATTATAGAAATGCTGGAAGATGATGAAGCATATGTTGATATACTTCAGATGATATTGAATTCTTTTAGAAAACTTAAAAGAAAGCCTCATGGATTTTTTACTGAGGGATTAATTCAGCAATTTAATATGTTAGTCGAGGAAATAGCTGACTATATAAACGCAAAGAGAAAAAATCTAGTGGAAGAATCTGTCGGAGTTCCTTCTTTTGTTTGGTTTAAGAAAGTTGGTGGAAGATTTAATCCCGTGATTAACGAGGAAGAAGAAATAGATGATTCTGAATTGGATGAAATATTAGAGGCATCTGATAGCACCTATGATATTTTAAATGAATCTGAATCCCCATCCGAATTAAAAGAGGAAGAAAAAGAGGAGAAGAAGGAGGACACATCTGAATTTTTCTCATTTAAAGATTTTAAAAAGGTAGTATCTACACATAAAGAAAAAAGAAAAATAAAGATCCTTAACGAGAACAGCCAAAAAGTAAACTTAATTATTGGTAAGTTTCAACCATTTAATAATGGACACTTTAAAATGTGTTCCAGATTAAAGAAAGAAAACAATTTACCCGTATTCCTTTGTGTTGTTCACCCTGGTGGTGAACCAAGTCAGAAATACCCCTTTACTGAAGATGTGATAAGAAAATCTATCGGGTCTTTAACGTCTGAAAATAATAAGCTTTTTGCAGGATATGACATCATACAGTCTGATCTTTTAGAAGATGCTTTAAATTGCGTCGTAAAGCACGCTAATCCTGTTTCTGTTTGTATAGGAGAAAGAGATTTCCAGAATATGGTTCTACAAAGAGAATGGGTTAGAGATAAGTACGATTTAGAGGGAGGAGATATTGAGATATTTAAAACACCTCAATGGGCAGACAATAAAGAGATAAGAAATTATGTAATGAATGGGGATTTTCAACAATTTAAAAACCGAGTCCCTAAATCTATAGCAGTTCTATTTAATGAGTTTGTCAGATGTATGAAAGAGTCTGATGAGGATGATATATAGATTAATTAAATAGTGTAATGAAAAGAATATTATCTTTTAGTGACTTCGGTCTTTTTGAATATCACGGATTTACTTCTTCAAATATAGGTCTATTAAACGAAGCAGTTTACCTAGATCAGTTAAACAAAACCCCACATAATGAGGATGCTCTCAAAAAAATGAGATCGTGTATATTTATGTTAAATGGAACTTATCCTTTCTTTTCTGGGTTACTTTCTAAATTATTGATAAGAGAAAACAGGAGGCTTCCTTATAGAACAATGGCAACTGACGGCGTTAGTATCCACTACGATCCGGACTATGTTTTATCTAAAAGCGATGACGAAATAATATGGGTAATTGCACATGAGGTTTTACACAATTCTTTATTCCATTTCTTAAGATGCCCTAGGGATAATGATAAGGCATTAATTTGGAACTTTGCTACAGATTATGCACTTAACCAGCTTTTAACCCCTGTTGATGAATCTAGCGGTAAACCTAAACCTGCAGCAAAAGGAGGTATAGGAAAAATGCCAGAGGGATCTTTATATCCAGGATGTGGCGTGGTTCCTTATGATACAGAATTTGTTAACAGGACAGCGGAATGGATATTCGATAAATTAATTGCAAACGGTTTTAATCCAAATAGAAAAAAAGAGGATGGAACTAAAACTCCTCCTCCACCTCCTCCACCTCCGATACCACCTAAAGTTGGTGATATTATATTTGATCCTAATAATGATTCATACGGAATAATTAAATCCATTGATGAAGCAAATGGAGAGGTGGATTATACGCCTATTCCTAAAAGCAAGGTTCCTGAATATATGAAAAGATTAAGGGCTGGAGAAAATGTTTTAGACGACGATGTCGAGAAGGAACTAGATTTTTAGAAAAAATTAATATTAAAACAGAATGAAAGCTAGAATAACAGATATTAGAATACAGCAGCCAAAAGAGCAAGGACCGGGTGGAAGCGGAGGCGGAGGCGGAGGCGGAATACCTGAAAATGTTGACCAATGGGTTCCTGAAGACGATATTCCAGAAAGAAGCGACGATGGTACAATAATTGGGGACGATTTTGATATAGAAGGTCCTATAGGGCCACAGTCTGAAAATCCAGGCGCAGTAATGAGAGCGGGAGAGCTTGGCGATCTTGGAGGAAGACATGGTCTGGATGGAGAAGCTCTTGCTAAAGAATGGCAAGATAAAACAAGAATAGCTAGAAGTACCCCGGGAAAACTTCCTGCTTCTTTAAAGAGAGCATTAGATAAACTAAATAGACCTGCAATAGATTGGAAGTCTGAATTAGCTAAGTTTATAGACGATGCAATATCAAAATCTAAATATACACTACCCTCTAGAAGATTCCTAGGAACTGGAAAAGCTCAGTATGGGTATAAAAGATATAAAGAGCAATTTGAAAACATAGTTATTGCTATAGATACTTCTGGATCGATAAGCAAAGAAATGATTGAGCAATTCTTAGGAGAAGTTCGAGGAATAACTCAGGCTTACAACCCTCGAAAAACTGTTATATTATATTGTGACACCCAAGTTTATGCACCAGATATATTAGAGCCTGGGGATTCACCAGATTACTCTAAAATAGCTGGAGGCGGAGGAACTAATTTTTGGCCTCCTTTTAAATGGGTACAACAGGAGCTAATAGATAAAGGTGAGAAACCTACTGTATTCATTTACTTTACTGACGGATTTGCAACTTTCCCTAGTGTGAATGATTATGACATATCAACTTATGATGATAGATGTATATGGGTTTTCCTTTCGTTCAATGACGAGCCTTTTGGGACACCACAGCCTTTTGGAGAAAGAATAGATATTATACTTGCCAACAAGGAAGTAAAAAGAATATAAAATAGATATATAAAATAAAAAATCGAAATGGGGAAAAGAATTTATAACTTTAATCAATTTGTCAATGAATCTTATGTAAATGAAGGCTTCTTCTCTGATTTAGGAAGAAAGGTTTCTGCATGGGCTAAGAATCTATACAATGCGGTTAAATCCGGATTAATTAGTATTATATCATCAGGTCCTAAACAAGGAACACCTAGGGTATCTCTTTTTGATGATTCTAAAAGCGAATCTATCCTAAATCAAGTTAACAATTTCTATAGAGGCACTGAATATTATAGAATGAACAATCTTCAAATGCCTGAAACATTAGAAGAAAGTTATCTTGCAGAAGACGCAGTCCCTTTAACATATCCAATTGAAGACGATGTCCCTGACTACTCCGAACAAGAGATCAAGGATAACATCAAAAGAAATATGAGAGACATATTTAGAGTTGCTGATGAAATGGATGCTGCAAAAGAATCTGGAGCTTCTGAAGACAAGGTGGATGATATCTATGGGGGAATATTAGACGTTAAACCTATCTTTATATATGGAGCACCTGGTATCGGTAAAACACAGATCGTTGCTCAAGTATGTGATGAATTAGGTAAAGAGTTATACGGACATAAACTTTCTCTAGTTAATGTTGATGGAGAAAATGCTGAACCGGTTGACTTTGCTGGTGTACCTAGTGTAGTTGATGTGGAAGCTCCTTCTAGCAAAAACCCACTAGGGAGGGGCGTTACCAGATCTAATATTAATGCTGATATCCTTCCTTATGACAATGGTAGAAATGGTAAAGGCGGTATCATCTTTATCGATGAGTTAAACCGAATGCCAGAAGAGGTTATTAAAATATTTATGAAGCTTGCTCAATCAAGAAGAGTTGGTAACAATTATAAAATTCCTTCTAGATGGTACATCGTTGCAGCAGGTAACAGAAAAGAGGATGATCCTAGAGGAGGTATTAGAGAGCTTGGTACTGCTCTTAGAGACAGATTCGAGGCAGTTAACTTTGTTCCAACTGTAGAAGGATTTAGAAAATACGTAGAAGGAAGCAGATATAAAGATGTGGTTCTTCCTGAACTATTAGATTTCCTTGAATTCCAAAGTGAATTCTTCCACAATTTAGATCCAGATTTAAGGAAAACTAAATATCCAACTCCTAGAGCATGGGTAGATGCTTCAAACTCATTAAAAAGAGCAGTAAGAGAATTAGAGAGTAAGGGAATTACTACGGTACCTGAAGATTTAATTAAAAGGGAGTTTTCTAAAAACGTTGGTAACGATGCAACCGCAGCATTCTTAGTATTCTATAACGTTGCTAAGGAAGTACCAGTAAGAGAATTAGATTTAGTTTACACTGATCCTGAAAGAGCTCCTAAAGCAAAACCAGGAAGACCAGATTACAATTATGCTCTAGCAGCTGCTATAATTAGAAAGAGTCTTAAAATGAAACTTACATCTAAAGAAGTTTGCAACTTTATGAAATGGTTAGGTACAAACGTGGAAATAGAAGAGGGAGGAGCTTTCTTATCTTACTTTATCAACAGCAATATGTACGTTACTAAAGACCAAGATTCTGTTGCATGTGTAGGTCCTTTAGCTGCTAAATGGAAAAAGGATTTGCCTGGTATTAATATCTAATTAATGAAAAAATACAGCGAAATAAAGGAAGGTCATATGTACAAGTATGACCTTTCTAATAGCAAGAAGCTTTTAGAAGAGGCTATTGAAAAGATAAATGCTGTTAGGGAAGAATTTGCAAAGATGGACGATGTTGATCTAGGCGAGTTAGAAGAGGGATGGAATCTTATAGATAAATACTATGGCAACGTGGTAAGAGGAGAAATATTTAAAAGAAAAAACAAGAGGTATATTCCTAACACTTCTGCTGTTTTTCCTAGAAAAGGAGACAATTGAAAATTATGAAACATATTAAACTATTTGAACAGTTCTTATTCGAAGAAGATGGATTTGGAAGAGATTTTTTCTTCAAAAAGAAGGAAGGTAAAGTTTCCAAGTACTTTTTTAAGATAGAAGGTGAAGAAGAAACTCATGGCTTTATAGTAAATATAGGCAAGCTATCTAGAGAAAGCTCTATAGATGAAGCAGAGAATAGTTACTGTGTTATTTCAGTTGAACCTATAAAAGAGTCTGTTATGGACGACTATTTAGTTAGAGACACTGATTATAAATCCAGAGAAGATGACGAATTCCCATTGAGTAAATCTGAGTTCATGAGATTCTATAAAATAATGGGAGAGTGTATCAAAGATTATTTACAGAGCAATCCTAAAGTTTCTAAGATCTATGATGAGATTCCTCTTAATTTAGAGATCGATATGGATGAGTATAAGGATCGAACAGAATCTCTAATGGATCAATGGAGCTACGATAGATGGAGCGTACAAGACGGATCATCTGAAAGAACGTTACTTTATAGTAGAAGAGATCATGAATAATAAGATTCTTTCATACGAAGAATTTGTAAACGAATCAAGAATTCCTATTGCATGGGCTAAGCCTTCGCAAACAACAATAAAGGTTCTCTCATTTATAGGCGAGAATGAAAAAGTTACAAAGAGAGAACTAATCGAATTCCTAGATAGTATACCAGAGGATGCCTCAGGAAAAAAACCAAGCATGAATTGGGTGAGAGGGCAAAAGAAATACATAAAATATAAGGTAGAGGAAGAGGAAGCCAACTATTTTTCACTAACCACACTAGGAAAAAGAATACTAAAATCAGCTAAAGTTAACGAATAACCTATCTAAACGGGGTTAAAATGAAACATTTCTATACATTTGCTGTATAACTATAAAATATTTAACAATGGAAACTTACGAAAAAATCAAAGAATTGGTAGCAAACATGGAAAAAGATATGGATGCTTTCTACGCTAAAGGAAACAAATCTGCAGGAACTAGAGTTCGTACAGCTTGTCAAGAGCTTAAGAAATTAGCTCAAGACCTAAGAGTAAATGTACAAGAAACTAAAAACACTAAAGCTTAATCTTTATGGGTTATTATATTTGTAAAGTTAGCTTTTTTACTGGCGAGGTTTCTAAAAGTACAGGAAAAGCAAAAGCATCTAAATCAGAGATCTTAGTTGAAGCTGAGAGTGTTACTGATGCAGAAGCTACCCTTCATAAGCATTTGGCTGGAGACAATGCAACTGCTCATTTAGATTTTGAAGTTACTGCGGTAGCTCAATCTAAAATCGAATCAGTAGTACAGATGAGAGGGTAATAAAAATTCTTTTATTTAATCCCGATAGATATATAATCTGTCGGGATTTTTTTTGTCCCGTTATTTAACATAGATGAAAAAAACGAGAGAACATTCCGCAGAAACTAGCTCTTATGAGCCACCTGTTTCTCCTGTGAAAATTCCAGATGGTGATACAGGATTCAATATGGTTAAAAACAACTATAGAAGATTTATATGGACTTGGAACGAATATATAAAGAAAAAACCAAAATTCCAAAAAACATAAATTTATGCCAGCAGTATCTAAAACACAGCAGAGATTAATGGGACAAGCATATGGTGTACGTAAATGGATGGACACTAATGGAAAAGATGGAATAAATCCTGATGATATAAAATCCACATACAGGGAAACTATAGTTGATATTGCTAAAAATATGAAGAAGAAATCCCTTAAGGATTTTGCAAGTACTAAGCATAAGAGATTACCGGAAGAGATTGGTGAAAACATAAGTACAATAATACCACATCTTAGTCCAGAGTCAAATAAACCAAGAAAAAGTAAATCTAGAAAGATGCAGAATCTTGCAGACTATAGAGAATTCACTAACAAAAAAAATAATAAAAAATGAGCGAAGATTGCGGATGTGGAGCAACCACAGATAACATTAGAAATTATGAAACCTATTCTACATCTTCTAGATATGAACAGGATCCGTTAGTAGGAAAAAAGGTTTCTCTTATAGATGGTAGAAGCGGTAGGGTTGATGATTCAATCCGAAACAGCGTAGGCGAGGTTATAGGATATATTATCGAAGGTGAGAGAGGTATGTACAGAGTATTTAAAGATAAAATTGCAGCAGAAGTAGATGAAGGTGGTGGTGCGATGGCTTCTTTAGCCGGAACCCCAGGAATGGGAAACGTAGTTCCTCCAGGACCGGGTAGAACTGGATCTGGAGATCAATTTCCAAGCTTAACTGTTGGAACTCCTGCAGCTAGAAAAAAAAAGAAGAAAGCATCTAAAGAAACTAAAAATCCAATAAGTACTTCTCTTATGGACTTTAGAAGCTTTATGAAATCTAGTAAATCCAATCAGTAGTCTAATACGTTTTTATTTACAAAACGCATAAAATTTAAAGAAATTATACAAACTAAGATGTATATTTCTTAGTTTAGCTATGTGAATAGAATTAAGATAATACAAGAAGATTACTCGGAGGACCCATGGAAAGTTCTAGTTTGTTGTATATTATTAAACCAAACTAGCAACAAACAGGTAAGGCCCTTAATAGAGAATTTTTTTAAAAAATGGCCAAATTCTAAATCTGTAATGGTTGAGGAGGATTCGGCCATTTCTGATTTTATAAAAACAACTGGATTCCAAAACGTAAAGGCAAAAAGGATAAAGCAATTTTCTTCTGCCTGGGAATCCGGTATAAGAGATCCCTTTAAATTCCCAGGTATTGGCGATTATGGTAGGGAAGCTTGGAGAATATTTGTTACTGAGGATTTATCATTTATACCAAAGGATAAGAAGCTAAAAATGTATTTAGAAGGGGTTCGATAATATATACTATATGAATCACTTGTTAACGTATAAACAGCTATTTGAGAAAATGCAGATGGTAACTGCAAACTGGTCAATAATAAGCAACGAGGGATCTTTTGACAAGAAAGAGGAGAGTGGATATCTGGTATTTAGTAAGGATGGAACATTTTCTATAATCTATAACAAAAAAGATCCTAAAGAGGAAGCTAGAATAGAGTTCTATTCGTCCAAGGAAAAATCAACTGATAAAAAATCTGTTTGTGAATGTAAGGTAACTACACCTTCAGGAGAGGATCGTGTAAAGAAAGGATTCCCTGATGTTACTGCAAGTAATGTTTGGGAGATAGTATCAATATTTTTCGATTTCTGTGATTTAGAGAAAGCCCAGAAAAACGAGGTGGATAAGTTTTTAATGGGATTTTCTAAATCAATACA
>B570J29032_109958133_pt1 | contig 11632 bp, 11 predicted proteins | sample LakMenEpi16Nov12_FD_29032 | JGI IMG/M metagenome (IMG submission 29032)
TAAAAACCAACCAGCCCAAGTAACCCCAAAGCGCCTGCAATGATTCCGTTTATCCAGACCGAGGTGTCCCATGTCCACAAGCCGAACGCCAAAGACAATATGGTTGCAAAAAGTAATCCGAAAGATTGCGATCCACCGATAACCGCAATTGCTTTTCGTTTCTTGCTAAGAGTTCCACCCAAGAAGTCGGCTAAACCCCAGACCAGGCTGGAAAGTAAGGCGAGAACGATAGGCATCCCGCTAGCCTAACCGACCGCGCGCCTGAGCCAACAACTTCAACATTGTTCATATGCTTATAACTAATGAATTCTTCTGGGATAGGTGCTTCAAGCGTGGACGTTTGGCAGGTTGCATTAGATAGCTTGCAAAGTCCTGCATTGCGACCAGAATTCACTCTCGAAGAAGTTCCAGCCCCGCAGCGACTGGCACCCCACAGCATTGCTTTAGCCGTTGAAGCCGTTGATGGTGACGATGAGGAATTGGCCGTTGGTCGATTTATTGTTCTGCATGACCCAGAAGGTCAAGAGACTTGGGATGGCACATTCCGCGTAGTTTCTTTCGTCCGAGCTCCAATTGAATCTGATGTTGTCACCGATGATTTGTTCGACGAAGTTGCCTGGTCTTGGTTAACTGATGCGTTAACTGATGCTGGTGCGCAATTTCATAATGCTTCTGGAACTGTTACTCGCACAGTTTCTCGATCCTTTGCTGGTCTAGAGGATAGATCGACTGAAACTGATTTAGAAATTAGAGCTTCCTGGTCACCTGACACTGAAGATCTTTCAATGCATATGAAGGCATGGTTAGCTCTCGTTGAAAAAAGCTCTGGCCTTACTCCGCTACCTGAGGGTGTCACTGCACTTTCACGAAAGCGCTGATTATCTTTTATGTCAGAAATAAATGAGTCACTGCCTGAAGTGACGGACTCCCAGAGTGCTGATCTGCCAGAAGTTGAGAGCGTTCGCGTAACCGAACCCAGAGAAGGTCTGCCAGAGATTGTTTCCACTCCAGAGCAACTAGCAAGTCTGGTCGCTGCCATCTCTCGCGGAACTGGACCTGTTGCTCTGGATGCAGAACGCGCATCGGGCTTTAAGTACAGTCAACGGGCTTACTTAATCCAAATTCGCCGACAAGGTTCGGGCTCACATCTAATTGACCCAATCCTGTTTCCAAACTTAAATCTACTACAAGAAGCTTTAACGGGTGTTGATTGGATTTTGCACGCTGCATCTCAAGATTTAGTTTGCTTAGCCGAAGTTGGTCTCGTGCCAACTGCACATGTTTTTGATACTGAGCTCGCAGGACGATTGTTAGGTCTACCTCGCGTTGGGTTAGGTCCGTTGATTGAAACTCAACTTGGCTTCTCGCTCGCCAAGGAACATAGCGCGGCAGATTGGTCTACTCGCCCATTGCCAGAATCTTGGCTGAACTACGCAGCGCTCGATGTTGAGTTCTTGATCGAGTTGTGGGAATTGCTTGAAGCTCAATTGCGTGAAGCAGAAAAGCACGAATGGGCCATCCAAGAGTTTGATCATGTAAAGCGCACAACAGGTCCAATTGAGCGAGTAGATCCGTGGCGACGGACATCTGGCATGCATGTAATCCGCAATACTCGTGAATTAGCTGTCATCCGCGAGGTTTGGCATGCTCGCGATGAAATCGCCCGCGAACAAGACATTGCAGCTGGCCGAATACTTTCGGACTCACACATAGTTACTTTGGCTAGTTCCGGACTCAAAAAGGAATCCGAGCTGAAGTCACTTTCATTTATGCATTTGCGAAACGTTAAGCGACATTCAAGCATTTGGATTGATGCAACTCTAAGAGCTCATGACTTGCCAGATAACGAGTTGCCAGCGCTTAAATTGCCTGTGACTGGTCCGCCAGCGCCAAGAAACTGGGAAGCCAGAAATCCACAAGCTTGGCGACGACTTGAGTATGCTCGCGCTGAGCTTTCTGCAATGGCGGAGAAGCTTGGTCTGCCTGTTGAGAACTTGATGACTCCAGACACGATTCGCAGAGTTTTATGGGCACCACCCGAGAGTGCTGATGAGCTTCGTCAGGTTTTGAGCGATCACAATGCTCGCCCATGGCAAATAGAAATTGTTTCACCGGTTCTTGAAACCGCGATTTGGAATCTTGCAACGAATGAAACTAGCGAACGGTAATTTTTAAACCTTGTTCAATAGTTTCGGCAATTCCCTTGGAATCTAGATGCAATTTATTCAAGATTGATTTACGTGTGGCGTGATCTAAGAACTTCTTTGGAATACCAAGAGAAGTAACGCGCGTGGCTGCTTTTGCGGCGCGAAGGGCGCTGCCGATTGCTTCGCCTATTCCACCATCAACTAAGCCGTCTTCAATCGTGACTACAAACTCACGATTGGCTAAGTAGTCAATTAATCCACTTGCGACTGGAAGAACTTGCACTGGATCGACTACTTCAACTGAGTAGCCGTGATCCTGCAAAGTTTGGGCAGCCTCAAGTGCCTGAGTTGCCATGCCGCCGATTGAAACGATCGTGACATCAGGATTGGAAGCTTGAATCAAAACATCAGCAAACCCAAGTGCCTGCTGTGCTGGAATGTCGGCTGGAATAGCACCCTTGGAGAATCTAATGACTGTTGGATGATCTGACTTATCTACACAACTGCGCAGCGCAGAAACCAAACGGGCGCCATCACGTGGTGCAAACAGATCTAAGCCTGGAACAACTCGTAGCAAGGCCATGTCCCACATACCGTTATGGCTTGCACCATCATCGCCAGTTATGCCGGAGCGATCAAGGGCGAAGGTTACGCCAGCACCGTGAAGTGCCGCGTCCATGATTACTTGATCAATAGCTCGGTTTAAAAACGTTGCATAAACCGCAATTACCGGATGAAGTCCGGCGTGAGCCATACCAACTGCGCTGGTTACGGCATGCTGTTCTGCAATTCCAACATCAAAAGTACGATCTGGGAACTTGTCAGCAAAGGCATCTAATCCAGTTGGTCCGAGCATCGCTGCAGTAATTGCAACAACGTCTTGTCGTTCGCCACCGATTGCCACTAGTTCTTGCGAGAAAACAGAAGTCCAAGATTTCGCAGCTTGCGTCAATGGCTTACCGGTATCTGAATCAACAACACCTACAGCATGGAAACGATCCGCTTCATCAGTTTCAGCTGGCTGGTAGCCACGACCCTTTTCCGTTATGACGTGAACAATTACTGGGCCACCAAAGTCGCGGGCCCGCTGGAAAGCAAATTCCATGTCAGCAATTTTGTGGCCATCAATTGGTCCGATGTACTTCAAGCCAAGATCTTCGAACAGTCCCTGCGGAGCAACAAAATCCTTGATGCCTTTTTTCATGCCGTGCAGTGCGTTGTAAACCGGAGCGCCGACTACCGGAGTACGCTCCAGAACCGACTTACCCCAGTCCAAAAATCCTTCGTAGCCTTTTGTCGTGCGCAAGGTCGCTAAGTGACGAGCCATGCCACCGATTGTTGGCGAATACGAACGTTCATTGTCATTGACAACAATCACGATTGATCTATCCGAACCATCGGCAATGTTGTTGAGAGCTTCCCAAGTCATGCCGCCAGTAAGAGCGCCATCGCCTACTACGGCTACGACGTGACGATCTGATTCACCATGAATCTCGAAAGCTTTGGCAATTCCATCTGCATAAGAAAGCGCAGTTGAAGCATGGCTATTCTCAATTACATCGTGAATGCTCTCAGCCCGACTTGGATAGCCCGATAGGCCGCCTTCTTGGCGCAAAGTGTCAAAGTCATTTGCGCGACCGGTGACCATCTTGTGAACGTAAGACTGATGTCCGGTATCCCAAAGAATTGGATCTTTAGGAGAATCGAAAACTCGATGTAAAGCCAGAGTTAGTTCAACCACGCCAAGATTTGGGCCAAGATGTCCACCAGTTTTGGTCACGTAGTCGACCAACGCAACGCGAATCTCAGCTGCTAAATCATCAAGGTTTTCGGCCGAAAGTTTGCGCAAGTCGCTAGGGGAATTTATGCCAGGCAGAAAAGCCACAGTCTTGCCCCTAATCAACTAGTAAGTCCCACAAGTCTAATGATGTCTTGTGATTTACGCCCGATGCCGTAGCCCAGAAACCTAATGGATTCTAGGATTTACGCGAATTCAAGGCCTCGATTACCGCATTTGCAGAACTAAGTTCTAGCGCAAGGCGTGCACCTTCATGCTCCAAGGTAGTGAGCAGTTCACTCAACGCCTCAGGCTTTAACTGCGCAGTTGTACGAGCCGAGCGATAAGCATCTCTAATGGCTTCAACTTGATGCTCTAACTGAAATGTTGCGACATACCCAAGTGCTTCTGGGTGGGTGCGGAAGATCTCATAAGTTCGAAACTCCGAAGGACATCTATCCAGTAGCCAAGCACTAGCCTTTTCTTCCCAGCCAGGTACTCCAGCTGGAATCAAATCAGATGGCCAACTGCTCATGCTTTAGCAAGCGAACGCAGAACGTATTGCAAGATGCCACCATGACGGAAGTAATCAGCTTCACCTGGAGTATCAATACGCACAACAGCTTGGAAAGTTTTTACTGAACCATCGGCAGATGTTGCAGTTACCGTGACGGTGCTTGGGGTCTTGCCAGCATTTAACTCAACAATTCCAGACACATCGAAAGTTTCAGTTCCAACTAGTCCTAACGAATCTGCAGTCTGATCTGCTGGGTACTGCAACGGCAGCACACCCATGCCAATTAAGTTCGAGCGATGAATTCGTTCGTAGGACTCAGCAATCACAACGCGAACACCGAGGAGCGCAGTTCCTTTTGCAGCCCAATCTCGTGATGACCCTGAACCGTATTCTTTGCCTGCAAGGATGATCAACGGGATGTTCTTATCAGCCGCTGCTACGGATGCGTCATAAATCGAAGTTTGTGGCGCACCTTCAACTGTGAAGTCTCTGGTGAAGCCACCTTCAACATCTTCAAGCAACTGATTGCGTAGGCGGATGTTTGCAAAGGTGCCGCGAATCATCACTTCATGATTACCTCGACGAGATCCATAGGAATTGAAGTCCGCCTTAGCGACCCCATTTTCCTTTAAGTATTTTCCAGCTGGGCTGTCTTCGCGGATTGACCCTGCAGGAGAGATGTGATCAGTGGTAACCGAGTCACCAAGTTTTGCAAGTACTCGAGCGCCTGTTACATCTGTAACTGGAACTGGTTCAACCGGCATGTTTTCAAAATATGGTGGACGGCGAACATAAGTGCTCTTTTCATCCCAATCGAACGTTGCGCCAGTTGGTGTATCAAGATTTTGCCAACGTGAATCTCCAGCGAATACATCTTTGTAGCGCGAAGTAAACATGTCTGCGTCAATGGATGAGTCGATGACGGCAGCAACTTCTTGCGCACTTGGCCAAATGTCCTTCAGGTAAACCGGATTGCCATTTGTATCGTTGCCAAGAGAATCATTCTGCAAATCAATCGCCATAGTGCCAGCAATTGCATACGCAACGACTAGCGGTGGTGATGCTAAATAGTTCATCTTTACATCTGGGTTGATGCGTCCTTCAAAGTTGCGATTACCGGATAGCACAGCTACTGCAGCTAAATCATTTTCTTGAATTGCTGAGCTGATCTCTGGCGCCACTGGTCCAGAGTTGCCAATACATGTGGTGCAGCCGTAGCCAACCAAGTTAAAGCCAAGTGCATCTAGATACTTAGTAAGACCTGACTTGTTGTAGTAATCGGTCACAACTTGAGATCCAGGTGCCAAAGTGGTTTTAACCCAAGGCTTACGGGTTAATCCTTTTTCAACTGCTTTTTTGGCCAACAAACCAGCGGCCATCATGACTGACGGGTTTGATGTGTTGGTGCAAGAAGTTATCGCTGCAATTACAACTGATCCATGAGCTACATCGAAGTTCTCGCCGTTAAGTGAAACTGCGCCAGTCTTATCCCGATCTTGAGTGTAAGTCTGGACTGCAGTTTCAAATGCAGTTTCGGCGTTCGCTAGTTCAACGCGATCCTGTGGTCGCTTTGGACCTGCGATAGATGGTGTGACAGAACCTAAATCAAGTTCGATGTATTCGGAATACACCGGTTCAATTGCTGGGTTGTGCCATAGGCCTTGTTCTTGGGCATATGCCTTAACTAAAGCCAGTTGGGATTCCGGACGACCAGTTAGTCGCATGTAGTTCAAAGTTTCTTCATCAATCGGGAAGATAGCCGCTGTTGATCCGTACTCCGGACTCATGTTTCCGATGGTTGCACGATTGGCAAGTGATACCGAAGTAACGCCTTCGCCATAGAACTCAACAAACTTGCCAACAACACCGTGCTTACGAAGCATTTCGGTGATAGTCAAAACTAAATCTGTTGCAGTCGTGCCAGGTTGCATTTGTCCAAACAGCTTGAATCCAACTACACGTGGGATCAACATCGAAACTGGCTGGCCTAACATTGCAGCTTCAGCTTCAATGCCGCCTACTCCCCAACCTAAAACGCCGAGACCGTTGACCATCGTGGTGTGTGAGTCAGTACCAACACAGCTATCTGGATATGCCATGCCATTACGAACCATTACAACTCGGGCAAGAGCTTCAATGTTTACCTGGTGAACAATGCCAGTGCCGGGTGGAACAACTTTGAAGTCATCAAATGCATCCTGACCCCAACGCAAGAACTTGTAGCGCTCACCATTGCGTTCGTACTCGAGTTCCACATTCTTATCTGCAGCCGCATTGTCACCAAAGAAATCTGCAATTACCGAGTGATCAATAACAAGTTCGGCTGGTGCAAGTGGATTGATGCGATTTGGATCGCCACCAAGTTCAGTAAATGCTTCGCGCATCGTTGCTAAGTCAACAACACAAGGCACGCCAGTGAAGTCCTGCATGATTACGCGAGCAGGCGTGAATTGAATTTCGTCAGTTGGTTCGGCATGAGCATCCCAATTAGCCAAAGTTTGAATCTGCGCTGCCGTTACGTTCGCGCCATCTTCGGTGCGCAGCAAGTTTTCAAGCAGCACTTTGTGAGTAAACGGCAATCGTTCGCTGCCAGGTAGGGCATCCAGACGAAAAATCGTAAAGGATTGCCCATCTACAACTAGATCAGATTGGGCCTGGAAGGAATTGAGGCTACTCACGGAGCTCCTAAAGTATCTTGACGTCAAGATAGATTCTACGCCAATTAACTCAGGAATTCTTCAGCTGGTGGTTAAAACCGCTCGAAAAGTGCAATGCATTCAACGTGGCCAGTCATTGGGAAGGCATCAAGCCCAACCAATTGCGTCATAGACCAGCCAGCATCAGCCAAGTACTTAGCATCTCGGCCAAGGGCACTTGGCTCACATGCGACATAAACAATTGCGCGCTTTGTAATTCGATCTAGTTCATTAATCACTTCTAAACCCGCACCTGCTCGCGGTGGATCCAGAATCACCACTTCGAAGTCTTCATCGATCTGTGTGATCCACTTAGAGACGTCGGCAGTGATTAGATCCATCTGAGGTAAATCGCTGCACGAGCGACGCGCATCTCGCATCGAATCGATTACGGATTCAACGGCAACTACTTCGCCCTTTTCTGTCACATCGGCTGCGATGCTGGCCGCAAACAAGCCGGCGCCAGCATAAAGATCAAGTGCCTTATCCCCTGGCTTTAGATTTGCAAGTCGGCGAACTGTGTCAACGAAAACTTTCGGCGCATCTTTGTGAACTTGCCAAAATGATCCGGCATGAATTCGCCAGCTGCGATCTCCAACGGTTTCATCAAGCCAAGGTCCACCGCGCTGATCAACAACTACATGCTGACCAGTTGAACTTTGTGCCGTGCTGATATCGCCACGGCCAAGGTGAACTTTCCCTTGGGCAAGTTGTACTGAGCCTTCAACGGCAATTAAACAATCATCAATTTCAATCACTGTGTGCGAACGCGGCATCTTCATGCCAATTGAGACATCACCGATTCGGGCGTATCGATTTCGTGTACGCCAGCGCAGACCGTCTTCGTTAGGACTAAGTGCAATCACTTCAAATTCTGCAAGTGGCTTACCGTTCACGTGAGTGATTCCACCTAAATGGGAAAGCTGTTCGCGAACCACTTCACTCTTTAAACTTCGTTGATGCACAATGCTGACGTGCTGCCAATCGCAGCCACCACAAACGCCAGCATATGTACAAGGTGCAGCAACACGATGCTGACTTCCGCTAACTACTTCAACTACATCGGCACGTAAAAACTTCTTGCTAATGTCGGTTATCTCAGCTTTGACGGATTCACCTGGAATTGCATGCCGAACAAATACCACTTGGCCGTTGTATCGAGCAATGCAGAAACCGCCATTAGCTACCTTGTCGATTTCTAAGTCAACTACGTCACCAATCTTTATGACATCAGGTTCAGTCACTGCTGATTTCTTTCTTTGATTTAGCAAGTAATCGGAAAGTCACGAAAATTCCCAGCGCAAAAAGTGGATAACCCAGAAGGACTTTGAGTGTGCCAAGTGCTGCTGTCTGCCCTAATAAATACAGCGGAAACATAATCGCAACTCGAACACCAAATATTAAGGCCCACAACCAAGTGATCGTGCTGAATAACCGATGTGCGACTGGGTCTTTAACCCAAGACATATCGCGTCCGCGCATTGCTTCGATCACATAGCCAAGCAAAGGTTTGTGCACGGCAATACTAATTATGCAAACGCTGGCGTACACCGCGTTAGTAATGATTCCAGGTAAGAAGAAGTTATCTGCATTGCCAGTTCGCTGTGCCAAGAATGCCGCGATACCGATGCCAATCAAACCAGAGAACACTTGCTGTAACGATTGCCGACGAACTAAACGTAACAATGCCAATACTGCTGCTGTTCCAACAGCTGCGTAAAGCGTAGTTTCTAAGTCTCGATCAGTAACCAAGTAAGCAATTGTGAACACGACAAACGGCAGACCAGAATCGACTATGCCTGACCATCCGCCTAAAGCGGATGCAAGCAGAGCTGAATCGTCTTTGATTTCAGAAACTACGTCTTCATTTGCAGGATCTAAGTCCTTGATTGGATCTGAATTGGCGTTGCTCACGTTATAACTGTAACCAGTTAACTTCGAAAACAACTCATCTGCACTTAAAGCTGGATGTGAAAGTTATTAAATCTTGAATTGTTGAAGTCGGAACTAGGTTGCACGGACTCTTCAGATTGTTTGCTTGGACTGCGCAAAGCAAGTCGCTCTCCCGGCGGTAATGGCTCATCACCGCGATTGATTACTAACTTAGAAATGACTTCATCTATGTCTGGTCCTGATTCACTACTGTGAGGTGTCCCAGGCAAAGCCCCATCTCCGCTGATAACAGCGCGAACGAGCCAGCGGGTACCACGTGCTCCAACGAACCTAACTGGTTGTACGTGCGCATTACCGTCTAGATCAACAGTTGGCATGACTGCATGAATCTCGGTTCCGAAGCGACCCATTTCAACAGTGCATTCAACTTTTTGTTCACGTAAGCCTGATGTGATCGCATCGCGCATTCCAGCCCAAAGATCTTCGTTACTTGCTGCCGCAAAAATCTGCACCTCAGCAATTGTCATATTTAAATGCAGTGAAACTGATTTGCCTAAACCTGATCGGGGATCTAAATCCAAATGCACTTCTAGCCCAGGAATGTTTGGCAAAAAAACTGCACCTAGATCAAGCATGGAACTTGTGTCGATTTCAGCACTTAACTCAAACGGTCCCTGATTCATGATCTTGCTCGAGTCATGACGAGATGCCCGTTGATCCAAAACCTTGGTCGCTTCGTTCAGTGTCATCAAGATCCTGCACTTCAACAAACTGCGCGGTTGTGACTTCTTGAATAACCAATTGAGCAATCCGACTTCCGGCTGGCAATGAAACGGTTTCGCTTGGATCCAAATTAATCAAACAGATCTTTAATTCCCCGCGATATCCAGAATCGATTGTGCCTGGCGTATTAACGATGCCGATGCCGTGCTTGTTAGCTAAACCTGATCGAGGATGAACTAGTCCGACGTAACCCGCTGGTAAAGCAATCGCAACACCAGTTGGCACCAGTCGACGCTCCCCCGGCATAAGCGAGACATCTTCAATACAAACTAAGTCCGCACCGGCATCACCATCGTGTGCATACTTTGGAGCTTGCGCTAATTCGTGGAGTAACTTGAATTCGATTTTGATTTGACTCATGGCGCGATGTCTAACTTCTTGACATAGTTGAGCGCATTTTCATCGCTGGCAGCCTTAGCAAGATCTTCTTGTCGCCCATGTTTTATGAAATGTTCCACTGGAACTTGCATGTAAAGCGATCCCGCTTCTACTGCAAGTGGCCCATCTGGAGAATTCAATCTGCCTTCCGCAGTTGACCAAATTTTGCGTCCACTAACTGCCTGCATAGTTGCCTCGATGTAAACCAAGGTTCCTACTGGTACTGGCAAGCGATAAGAAACTTCTAAATGAGCAGTAACTGCCGGCGCTCTAACCAACCAATTTGTTGCACCTAAAGATTCGTCAAAGGCCAGCGACAAAATTCCACCATGTGCAATACCTGGCGCACCTTGGTGATGCTGAGTTACTTCAAAGACTGCGCGAGTTGTCATTCCTTCGCCGGCTTCAATTTTCATGTGCAAACCAGTGGGATGATCTATGCCACATCCAAAACAATTGCGGTAATGACTAGCGATCGCTTCGCCTGGTTTTGGTGCATCTGGGTGACGCTCTGGAGTCACGGCATCACTTGGAATACTCAGCGGGTGAATCTCGCGACCAATTCGTTCCATGTTCTTTAGAGTATCGTTTCCAATAAGTCACTCTTGATGCAGTGACCTGTAACCCGCGAAGTGAGTTGTTAAATGACTACCGAAGGCGTTGACGGCAAGAGTCCGACTTTTCAAGAACGGCTTTGGCCTTCTGTTGGTCAGTGGACTTTCGCATTCATAATGACTGCGTCGCTGGGTATTGCTTATGGTCGTGCCTATGGAATGGATCTGGGGTTAATTGTTGGCATTGCCGCCACCATTCTTGTCACCATCGGTTTAATCGTTAATACGCCACTGATACAGGTTGATGAACTAAATTTTCGAGTTGGTCGCGCTCGCCTGCCACTTCAATATGTTGGCAAAATTCAGAAGCTAGATGAAGAGCAATCACGTCGCGCTAGATCAACTGATGCAAACTCAAATGCACATTTTCAATTGCGTGGCGGAATCAAGAACACCGTCATTGTGGAAGTGACAGATCCACAGGATCCGCATCCTTATTGGCAAGTTTCTAGCCGCAACCCAGATGCATTAATCAATGCATTGAACGCGACGAAAAATAAATCTGCTTAAGCGCAGGTTGAATTTATTGAGACTGCTTAGGCGCAGTCGTTACAAATTGGCTGGCCTTTAACTTCTTTAGCCAAAGTGCTGCGGTGGTGAACTAAGAAACAACGGGAACAGGTGAATTCGTCTGCCTGTTTTGGAATTACCATAACCGTAATTGACTCATCGGATAGGTCTGCGCCAGGCAGTTCCAACGACTCATTGAGATCGGCTTCGTCGGCATCGACACTTGAGCTGACCTTCGAGGCATGCTGGGCTTTAAGGTTTTCGAGACTTTCCTCGTTTTCCTCTTCGTCCGTCTTTCTCGGGGCGTCGTAGTCTGT
>B570J29032_109958130_pt1 | contig 11624 bp, 13 predicted proteins | sample LakMenEpi16Nov12_FD_29032 | JGI IMG/M metagenome (IMG submission 29032)
CCCCTCACCGACGAGCCACTTGCATAGAGCAGAGAGCAATTTGCGAGCGATCTTGCGGCTTGCGTCCGACAGCTTGCCTGCAAAGGGGCGCCAGGTAGGATCGAATCGCTCGACCCGGCCGCGCCCAACCCAGCGTTCAGCTGGCTGTGGATCGGGTAGAAACTTATTCAGGTATTCATCACAGTCGATGGTGTTGAGTGACGAAAACGCCTTGCGCTTCTCGATGATGGCCCACAGCAGCAGCCGCTCGGCCTCGCGCCGGTAAGCGCGCGCCGTCTCGGGGCTGCGTGCGCCCCGCACGCGAATCCAGGCTTCGATCGCCAACTTGTCGTTGGCCAGCGCCGCTTGGTGGACGGGCACGGGCGCGCGATTCAATCCGGCGGATCCGTCCAGGCTGGCCGGGACAACCATGGCCTCCAGGGGCACCACGGTGCCGGCAGCTGCCGGACGCAGCAGGGCAGGGTGCCCGGGCGGGATTTGCCGGCGTGGCACGGTGGCCAGCGGCGACAGGCTTTCGTCAAAGGCCCAGGCGTGGAACGACAACCAGTCCGCGATGCGCTGCGCCGCCTTGGGGCCGACCTTGGGGACGACGGTGTACCAGCGCTGGCGCCGTCGGCGGATCAGGTTCAACAGATCCTCCACCGTGGCGAGCCCGGCGCCGACCAGGCGTGCCGCGATGACCGGATGGAACCAGCCATCGATGGGATCGGCGCGCTTCGGGTTCTCGGCCAAGGTCTCTTCCAGCGCCGCCAGCGCCTTGGCTTGCTCTTCGCGCAACCGCTTGTTGCGCGCCAGCTTGCGCGCGTTCAGTTCCTTGCGGGCTGCAGGGAATGTTTCTTCGTACAGCGCGAGCAGCTCGGCCTCACTGTAGTAGCCACCGGGGTCGACCTCGTCACGCCAGACGTCGAGTTGCGGATCTGGATTGCTGTCGGCCTGGGCGGCGAGTGCCGGGATGCTGCCGGGCTTGAGCCGCAAGAGGTGCGCGGCGCGGGTATTGCCGTGGCGCCGGGCGGCCTGAGACAGCGTGTCCCGCAAGGTCGCGATCAGTCGACGCGTATCGCGTAGGTCGGCACCGACCTCGCCATAGGCGGCATGCAACTGCCGTACGTCGACGCCATCGAGATAGCCGCGGAACAACGCGAAGTGGGTCGAGGAGAAGCGGCGGGGAAGGGGCATGGCGGCTGGCAAAGCCTGGTGGCACAAGGGCTGGCGGGCATCGTAGCAGTCACCCTCGGAAATTTCCACAAAAAAACGTCACTCGCGATAACATGAGTTATCAGATGTGGCGAATGCGACGCACAAAGCATTTTTGTATCGGCGCCAACTCTCGCCGATGGTTTCCGTTTAGACGGCAGAATCCTTCCTTGAGCATGCTGACCTTCCCGACATCGTCCCCGGCAAGTGCCTGGCCATCGAGCCAAGCGAGGCGATGTGAGAGAGTCTTGGGAAATGCACATTGACGCCAGTCGACACAACCGAGGGAATGCCCATGACGAGGGTTTCACGAACAGGTCCTGAAGCGAAGCTCATCCGCTTCCATCCGGTGCGGTTTTATTTGATGCGAGACGATGCCCTTTGGGACAGCGCGGTTGAACGCCACACCGCGGATATTGCGGCGGACCGGAGAATGTCCTTGATGGGCGTTGGCGAGCGCTTGTATCTGGAGCACCTTGAAGGCCGCAATCTTCTCAGGGGACTGGAGCCATACACTTTCCATCACGATCGGCTGAAGAAAGCGTTCGAAGAAGAATATGGCAGTTCAGGCAACGTTCTGGAGCGGACCGTGAGCACTTGGTACGTTGCCGGGCAGCAAATCTTCGACCTCAGCGCTATTTCCGCCATGTTTTTGGGCGCCCATGCCATGAACACTCCGGTAGGACGGCTGAAGTTGCCTTACGAGTCCTTCTACCTGCACTGGGGCAAGCACTTGGAGCTACCAAGTCCCATGAACGGCCGGTTCATAGAAGGCGCCTACGTCAGTCGCTTTGATGAGGGGGTGATGGAAGTGACGTTCATTTCTTCATTGCCTGAGAATGACCCTTGGGACGAGCGCTCACTACTGGCGAATATGGTCGTCGACTGTGAAGGTGTGTATAGCGTCCTGCTCGATATTGCTTCCGATGGATCCATCGAGGAGAAGTCGATGGCGGAGATGGAAACGGGGTTTTCCGACGAACCTGGTGTCTTGCGGTGGACCCCGTTCCTCTATCCGGCACTCAACATGGTTGCGAACAGCTTGTGCTACTTAAGTTCGCCGAAGGCGGAGATCGAGCAGAGCTACCCTCTAGATGCTCCCGAACGCCTGGTCAAACAGGCAACTGCGGGTACTCCGCGCGAGCGCAAACGCGGCGAGTCCAAATTGCAAAACTTGGGCTTCAGAATGATCAATCTGTGTGGTCAGAAGCTGGCGGCATCGCTCGACATGAAGCCAGGCTCGAAGGAAATGCCGCCGCACTGGAGGAAGGGGCATTGGTGGCCCGCACGAGTCGGCAAGGGGCGTGCAGAAGTGCGAATGGACTGGCGTGACGGCGTAGTAGTCAACAAGGACAAGGGAACGCCGGACGGGGGGCATATCTATGAAGCTTAATGCCACCGCCACGATATTCGTTCTGAGTCGGCAGGCGAAATGAAGAAGAGGCATTTTGTTGTTGCCTGCCCGCCGGCCCACCTGGTTTTCGCCGACGCGCTCAGGAACCCAAATCGACTGGTGAGGGGCGGTGGCCAGTACTTGTCGACTCGATGGTGCACGCTAAAATGCGAGCCCACCTCCACTCTATGCCATGTACGACTTCATCACCCCGGACCTGCTCGCCCTGCTGTTTGGCCTCGATGCGGACCCACCCGATGAGTTCCGGGTGACGGGTCCCGTTGCTGTGGTGCCCGATCAGGTGGAAGCCATGGGCATCGTGTTCGGCCCGGTACGCTTTGTGGTGTTCTTTGCGGCGCCTTTGCTACTGGCCGACGGCGATCCGGAATTTCTTGCGCAGGTGGTGGATAACTGGGCTGGTGGGCACATGCCACATCCGGATGCTCGGGTCGTGAAGTTCGCTCGGGCCGAGGCAGATCGGCAGACGATGTTCAACCCTGAAGACTGGCCACTGCCGCAGCCGCAGGCGATTTGGCAGTTCATTGAGGTGTTGTCGGCAGCACTTGTTGCGCATGCACACCAATTGCCGCAGGTAGGGCAATACTTCTATATTCCACAAGCTGGCAGCCTGGACACGCTTTATAATCGAATGGCACGGGATTTCGAGCGCGGCCGCCACGCGGTCCGGTTCCGTTGCATCATCCGGCCTGCCCAAGACGAAGGAGGTTTTTATGGCTACGAACGCGCGTAAGACGGTGCGTCCGACCATCCTCGCTGCACAGATGAAGAGCATGGAAGTGATTCTTCGTCAGGCCGACCTCGCACGCAATCGGGTGAGCGAGCGTCGCAAGTCGGCCCCTGTCGTTGTGCAAGGCAAGTTGCGCACAGTGATCCGCAAGGATGGGCTGCTGATCTGCAAGTGATGGCTGCCTAGTTGCGCTTGCCATAGCCGCCTCGTAGGCGGCTTTTTATTTTGCCCATTCTCCGCGCAGCACCGCGCGATCTTGCAAGCGCGACGCCCTCAAGTTCCTACCGCCTTATGCTGTCAGGGTGAAACGATCAGCGGCGTTTCGGCTGCCGAATCGACCACTCTGAGCGGCCAATTCTTGTGGACATAGCGTGCCATTCAACGCCATGGGGCTGTCGATTCTGGCCGGCATCTACTAGCGTACGCCGACCATCCGCACCTCCCAGGAAAGCGGTGTCGGCCCAGGACTACGTGAAGATGCCGGCACTGGGCGTACGGTCGGGCCCGTGATGTTCCACAATTGCTTTGATGCACAACTGCACTCGGCGCGCGACTTCTTCATCGATCCTTGACGCTCAATGACGACAATCACCGAACTTGACACCCTGCACCAGTGGTTACGTGACCGACTGCCTTTGGCGCAACAGGTGCCGCCGCTGAATGAAACGGCAAAAGCCGACTGGAATCCCGTACCCGCTGACTGCCACGCGAATGCGGATCGCTGGATCGAACGCTCACCTGGTTGCAAACGCATCCGCGGATGGGTGATCGAGGGCGGACGCGAATATGGTGCCATCTGCCATGCGCACTCCGTTGTGCAAGACGCAAGCGGACAGCTTTGGGACGTGACATTGGATTCAACGCATAGATTCATCCCTTATCTCGGCCTGGACAGCACCTATGACGATGGCTTGGTGAACCGAGGTTGGGCGCAGATCATCTTGCTGGCGTGGTAGCTGGGTGACACCGAGGTTCCATATTTGACGGCCTTCGCAGCATATTTCTACGTTTTTTGCCACGCATTTTCCGACACATGAAGCTCTACCACTACACAGCGGTCTCGATGGCGGAGACTATCCTTTCAAAAGGTCTGAGAGAGGGACATATCAAGCACGGTGACGGATCCATGCGCAAGCAGGTCGGCTGGTTGACTACCGATCCGCATGCGGAAGGCCATGGGCTGTTGACCGGGAAAGAGCAACCGACGGACAGCCAGTTGCGTTACATGGAGCGGGTGCAGGGTGCGCTGCCGCTCAACGGCATCATGTTTAACAAAACGCGCATCCGCCTGACCTTTGATGTGCCTTCGGATAGCGCCACGTTAATGCCTTTCGTTGAGTACTACGCAATGCGTGGCGAGAAACCGGAAGAGGCGAAACTGATGGGCTTGTCGGCGTACGTTCACAATCCGTGGCAGATGCCGGCCGCCCAACGCCGGCAGTTGGTGAAGACCATGACCACGAAGGAGCAAACATGGTGGTTGTCGTTCGCCCCGGTGCCTGCCAGCGCGATCACAGCGGTGGACTACAACAGCCGCGAAGGCTTTGTGCCATACGACTTCGAAACCCATGGTCGTCGACCTTTTCGCGATGCGGGGCTCGTTGCACCCAGCGCGGCCACGTTGGCGACCCTTCGGACGCTTGTACCAACCACGCTGCCGTTCGAAGTGCCGAAGGCGTTCGCCTTCTGTCACAACCTCAAGCACGCACCGGCCGTGATTGTTCGAGGCGGTGGTGTCGATACGTGCTTTGAGTTGGCGACGGGCGCACTGCTTTTCGGGACCACGCATCCGAACAGCGCGGCGCTCGCTGCCTGGGTGAGGGGACACGCAGCTGAACTGCAGTCGTGCTGGGAGGAGGCGATCGAGGTCTACCACGCCTACCACACACAACGGGCTCCGTCGCAAGGACGTCCCGATCTGTGGCCGTAATTCGAAACGTCTTCGCCTATACGGTATGCTTGCCGCTTTCTTAATCCACAGGAAAGCGACAAGTGCCCACCTACAAAGAACTCGTCCGAAAGAGAGCAGAGCTGGAGGCCCAGATTGAGGTTGCGCGGCAGGCCGAGGTTGCCAAGGTAATCGAGCAGCTGCAAGCGACGATCGCCGAGTACGGACTTACCGCCTCTGATATCTGGGCGACGGGCCCCAAGAAGCAAGGTGGAGGGAAGGTCGTGATGGCAGCGAAGTATCTGAATCCGCAAACCGGCCAGACCTGGTCAGGACGTGGCCGCGCGCCGCTGTGGATCGGCAAGAACCGCGATCGCTTCCTCATCGAAAAGTGACTGTGCGCGCGCCGTTGAGCGTGCTGGCGACACTGCGTCGACAGGTGGCCTTTTGCAAAAGAGGCCACTTTTTTTTGAGATGCGCTAATATTCTTCCGATACTCCGGAATAATTTCTGCCGGCTACAAGGGAGATTCTATGTTGACTGCACGCAATGCGGTCTCGGCCGCAGAAGCGGCGTTCATTGCTGATCTGACCGACAAGGACATCAATCGCCTTGTCGACGAGGAGGTGTTGCCTGCAGCCCTGGTCGTACGGGTGGAGGGGCGCCGATTTGCCCCGCTCGCGGCACCGTTCGCGAAGTTCTACTTTGACGCCAGCAACGAGCTGACAAAAGCGGCCAGGGTGCACGTCCTGTTCACGTTGACCCGCCGACTGCTGGCGCGCCCAGAAAGCGACGAGTTGCTGACGTTGTCGCGGCCGGACGCCGGTGTGCATTTCGATTGGAGCGTGTCGTACCCGGCGCTCAAGATCGAGTTGGCGTCGTATGTGCGTGAAGCGTGGAGCCGCATAGAGCAGCTGCACCATGCCGATGAGCACATCGTGTCCGACCCCGAGATCCTGGGGGGGGTCCCTTGCTTCAAGGGGACACGGGTCACGATCGCAAACGTGCTCGCTGCCGAAAAAGAGACGCCGCTCGATGAGCTGCGGGGAGCGTATCCGTTCCTTACTGCTGAGTTACTGGAGTTGGCCAGGGTCTATGCGAAAGCGCGGCCGCGGGTGGGCAGACCTCGCCGCGTTGCGGAGGCGATCCCAGAGGCCCGGCTGACCAGCACCCAACTTGTACGGCCTGCGAAGGGGCGGCAGTGAGCTTGCGCTTCCTCATCGATGAGTGCCTTTGGCCCGATCTGGTGCGGCTAGCTTGGGATGCGGGCCATGTCGAAAGCACATGCGTGCGTGACCGCAATCTGGTGGGGATGCCGGACCACCGGTTGATCGAGTATGTGGTGAACGGCGATTTCACGCTGGTGACCCACAATGCGGTCGACTTCCGTGGGCGGCCGGGCGGCTCCGGCGGCGGTCTCTATGCGCGCCAGTCCATCCATGCCGGCCTTGTCTGTCTCGTGTCGACCGAGCCCATGACACCCGCGCGACAGCAGATGCTGTTCGGTTACGCCTTGGAGAAGCTGGCTGAAATGCAGGACTTGGTGAATCAAGCGCTCGAAGTGCATGAGGCTGCCGACGGCAGCGTGACCATCAATGTCTATCAAATCCCCTAATTGCGGAAAGACGATGAATATTCAGCAAGCGGTTCCTGTTTTGGAAGCCTTAGCACGCGGTATCGATCCGGAAACCGGAGAAGTCCTGACGGAACACTCCCCGTTCAACAACCTGACCGTGATTCGCGCCCTGCAGTTCGCCGTTGCTACGCTGCAGCAGCCCCGCGCGAAACTGCAGTCGTCGGGTCGGCCGGGCAATGCGGGGCGCGCCTGGTCTGAGGATGAAGACCGGCAACTGGTTACCGCCTTTGACGGCGGAATGGCGCTCAAAGACAGTGGGGCACAAGCAATACCTCGTGCGGATAGGCGCTTGAGAGCCGAGGCGACCTGCAAAGAACGTTCGTTCATTGCTCCTGGCTTTAGAATGAGGCTCATGAAGTTGTGGGCGGTCAACGTCACAGCATGCGAGCTGGGGATCTTCAGTTGCTTGAAGTTTCCCATTTGCTCTTCGACCAGCAATCCACAATCACTCGGCACCTCATCCAGAGACACAGAGCCGGCAGGTGCGACGTAGACGACCTGCTCAGCAAGGCGCCCATAGAGCTCTTGTCGCGCGACGTGACGCAACTCGGCCAAGAACGCCTCGTGATCATTGAGCACCACGTGAATCATGGGGTTGATTTTCTTACGGGTGAATGCGGTGGCGACCGAGAAAACCGCCGGCTTAACTGTGTGCAGTTCCCCCTCACCGTCGCGGACCACCAGTTCAATGTCTTCCCATGTGACACGCCCCTGCTCGCGCAACCACTGTGTCAAGCGGCCGGCGAGTTCGGCGTGTGGCTTTCGCCTAAGGCGCTCCTCTTCGTGACGTAGCGCCATTGCTTGCTGTCCTGCCTGGCTTATTGCTAGCAGAACACGGCCATCCGCGTTCTCATCTCGATACAGGAGACCAGCAGCCAGCAGATCGAGATCGATGTTGTCAGCCTCCGAACCAAATCGAACCTGACCTCGCCAGTAAATTCGGAGACGTTTAAAATGGCGAAAATTAAAAGAAGATGCTAGGTTATTTGAAGACATATTGTCATCTATTTTTTATTAAGTTCTGACGGCCACCATCGTTTTCCATTTTTCGCATGCGAAACGAGAAACGAGGCTAGCCTGCAGACTCCAACCCTGTGGAGTGCAAAGGTGCCGCCCTTGCAGAGCGCGGTAGGTCTGGCATTCGGTCGCCACCAAGCCATTGCACATGCTCAAACTTGGAGTCTGCCGTCAGATCACCCAAGGCAGTCATGTAGTCATCCGAAGCGGAAGCGGGAACCAGGTACACGGCTGTTTGCTTAGGCTCGGTGTCACTCAGGACTACGCTGGCCAATGGCCGGGAGCTCGGCATGTTGTAGCGCAAGCCTTTCACGAACCGACGTCCGTTGGTGATGAGTGACTCGATGAGATTTTTCTCATCGACACTGGCAAAGGGAATCCAGTGTTCATTTGTCACCATCAATGCCATCTCCTCCACCTGGGCGAGGCCGGCGCTGTCCACACTGAATGTGGCAATGGTCATCAGGTGAATCTCGTCGAACGCGGTCCACAGACTGAACTCGCTTTGGAACACCTTGAGCTTTTTATTCAGTTCGTCGCTCAGCATGAAGAAGAAATCTGGTACTTGCTTGAGCACCATCTTCCGCCCGTAGCGTGCTGCAACGACCTCTTTGACCTCGCCTACCAAGATGAACAGCTTCTGCCCAGAGCGATCACTAGTTGCAGCCTGTGCAAGGAGCGCGCTGCGGCGCTGGGCAATATCGTCCTTCCGGTCCACGTACCAAGGCTCGGGTACGTAAAGCCGGCTCGGTAGATCCATCCCCTTCGTGACCTTGTCCTGCGCGGCGCGTGAGATGTACTTGTGCACCGTTGCCCAACTGCGCCGACCTAGCATGCCCGGATTCCAGTGAGTGAGGTGTGATTGATCCCACAAGTAGTGCAGCAGTGAGCGAATCGTTAGCTTGGTTGAGTCTGCAGTGATGCTACCTTGCTCGCTGTCCGAAGCTGACGGAGGCGCGCGGCCGGCAATCTTGTTCAGTGCAAAAGCGAGCTTCAGCACGGTCGTCCCGTCTTCCACATCTTCCTTGATGGCGTGGCCAAGCACTTCACCAAGACCACTCAGCTGCGCAGGAGGATCGTACGAATCACAGTCCGCGGAGTGATCTGCGCCGGAGTCAGGCATGCGTTTGATCACGTAGTGGCCTGCGACCTTTGACACATACATCGGCACGCCCGGGCGTGCGCACAAGCAGAGGGGACGCGACTTCGAGGTGTGAATGCGGGCTAGCGCGGCCTGCAGCCGGTTGTCGTCTTCGGCATACAGGTTCCCATCGATGGAATACTGACGCATGGCGGATCCTAGTAGTGAACAGAGCTTGTCAGCCATAGCGGGGTAGTCGTCCTTTTGGTGCAAAATCTTACGGTTTCGCTTGGATTCTCCCGTCGAATCAATGGCTTGGAAATTCAGTCATTTCGCGGGCGCCGTCCTTTTTCTGCAGAATTTGACGGTTTCGCGCTATCGGCCCTCTGATGTCATGCTACCTCCCGTGGTCGGCCGGCGGCAGCTGGTGAGGCACGACGCGGTCATCCAACGGTCGCCACCATGGCTATTCGAGGTTTGGCTGGGTATTTCTGGAGCTGCGGCGCGATCGCGTTTCCAGGGTGAGAAAGCGGACTCGGATCCGCCGGCGCGAGTCCCCCTCGGGCTTTGACTGAGTGCTCGGCGCAACCTACCGGTGTTTCTGGCGGTGAATCTCGCGACCGGTGTAGGCAGCCAAGAACAGGCCTGCCAGCGCCGCAGCGAAAGCCAGCGCTTCGTCAAGCTGGCTGGTTGGCTGTGATGCCTTCGCCCAAATCCAAAGCGCCACGCCGACGGCAATCAAGAACACGCCGAGTGCTAGCCCCCATGCCGGCCCTGCATCTCGCGATTGCAACCAGTGAGATGTCTTCATGATGCTCTCTCCGTATGCACGTTCAGCCAGGCTGACATCGTCAGTGTAGAAGCACCCGCAGTTGGGGTAGTCGTCCTTTTCGTGCGGTATCTGGCGGTTTCAAGTTGCTGGGCCTGCCACGCCTAGCTGTGCCCGATAGCCCGCCAGCACCTGCTCCTGGGCGTCGAGCCGTGCGGTGACCCCGGCCAATTCTCTAGTCAGGCGTTCGCGTTCGGCGCGTTCGGCGGCCAACGCGTCCGCCTGCTGCTGAGCTGTTGAACGCAATCCGTCTCGCTCGGCTTCGATCCTGGCCTGGTCGATGTACGCCTGGCTCAGGGCCGCACGCGCCTGATCTGCCTGCGCCGTCAGGCTGCGAACACTCTTGGCCGAAGCCGCAAGCTCCGCCACCAATCGTGCTCCCTCCTTGTTCAGTTGCGTGATCTCGCCCTGCTTGACGATCAGCGCCTGGTTGGCATGCCTCGTTTCTGCCTGCAGTTGCTGAACCTGCTGCTCGTGCCTGCGTGCATCCTGATCGCGCTGCTCCTTGCTGGCGTTGCGGAAGTGTTCCAGCGCCAGGTGCGCGTGCTGCAGTTTCTCCTCCAGCGAGCGCCGGAAGCCCTCGTGTTCGGCCAGCCGAGCGTTGAGATCGTGGACTTGCTGCGCCAAGCGTTCGGCCTCGATCGTGCGCTGCCCCAACGCCGCCTGCGTGTCGCTGTGTGTGGCCCGCACGTTAGCCAATGTGGTGTGAGTCTGCTCCAGCTCAGTGCGTAGCGCGGCAAGATCCGCGGCCAGTTTGTCGGCTTCCGCCCGGACCTGCTGGCGCTGCGTGGCAGCGGCCGCAGTCTGTTGATCGACCACCGCCTGCGCTTCCTCATGTAACCGCGCCGCCAGCCGGCCGATCAGATCGAGGATGGCATCCGAGGTCGAGCCGGCCCGGTTGAGCGCTGTGCCTTCCTCTTCTTCCAGTTCCTTCAGATAGCGGTGGATCGTTGTCTTCGAGCCGGTATTGCCCAGCGCGATACGTATCGCATCGATCGAAGGGTGCTGCCTCTGCGCTATCAGGGAATCGCGGGCACGTTTGATATCGAGACGGCTGAGTCCGGCGCGGGCCATGGTGCTCCTACAATTTGATACTGTATTACGTACTATGTATATACATACCAAAATAAATCGTCAAGGCGAATCGGGAACTGCAAAATCTCATACGCGATAATGGCGAATTATCACGTGGGATACCTTCTTGCGGGAGGGCCGATGCTGGCTTCCAGTACGAAACCGCAAACTATCGCCTCGTTCCCGAGGGCCCGTGCGAGCCCCGCAAATGGCATCCACCGCCAGCCCACCCCGCGCTCGTGCGGTGCTCGGCTTCCCTAGACCGAACCGGTGGCACGCGCGGACTCATGCGAACGCTCAACGATGTGACCAGGCCTTGTAAGCAGAAACGAGCAGAAGCACGACGAGAATCCTCAACAAGGCCCCGACCGAAACCAACCCGAGGCTGGCCCCGCCAAGAGCAGCGCCGGCGATCGAACCAAGCGCCAATACGAAGACGAAGCGCGCGTTCTCTCGCAAGACGACAAAGCTTTGGTCTCGGCTATAGCGTGCGAAGCCGACCAGCATCGTCGGCAGGCTCACCGCCAGCGACAGGCTCCCGGCGAGCTTGACGTCAATGCCGAACAGGATGACGAGCGTGGGAATCAGCAGCTCGCCGCCAGCGACGCCGAGCAAGGATGCGACCGCGCCAATCGCAAGTCCTGCGACCACGCCACAGACCAGAAGCCATGGCCCGTTGACGAGCGGCTCGTGAGCGGAGCTTCCATGTCCGAACAACAGCATTGCGGCAATGCACACCAGCAGACCCGCGATCACGCGTCGCA
>B570J29032_109958125_pt1 | contig 11613 bp, 19 predicted proteins | sample LakMenEpi16Nov12_FD_29032 | JGI IMG/M metagenome (IMG submission 29032)
TTCATAGTTTCTGGGAAAGAAGCGCAGTAGTAATCAATCTCATTTCTAAGCTCCGTAGTAAATCCGTCTACCTCTAAGCTTTTTAGGGCCATAGGGAAAACATCATATGTTAAGTTCTGGTGCACCTCTTTCTCGATCAGCTTAACGCTGGCAAGCGAATTGAAATATTTTTCTTTAAGTTTCGCGTCTTTAGGGCTAATGTTTTTAGCAAGAGCGTCATCAACAATAACTGGGTTGTTTGCTATAATACCCTCAACCACTTCTTTCATTCTCGGTATTAACGCCTTGTAGTTTGAGTTAAGAATATCCTCTCCGTCTTGACCAACTGCACCCATACCGTATTTAACAACGAAAGGCTTATAAGGCTCAATCATACCGAATACAGAAGCAACAGAGTCTTTAGCAGAAGCCTCGTCAAACTTCTTACCAGATACCTTCTCAACGAACACAGATAAACCATTATCGTGTAGAGCAATAAGATGCTCTGCTTGCTTGAAAGAAATATACGGCGTAGAGCAAATATACTTTGTCTGCATAAAAGGAACAGAGCTAATCAACATTCTGGTAAGCTCAGTAGGTTTAGAACCGATCAATGACTTTTGATACAAGAAGTTTCCGAAAACAATAGCGTCTACCGAAAGTTGAGTTGTAGAGGCTTTTAAGCCAGCAAGTGTTTTATCGTTGATTGCCGAGCTTCCTGATTGGTCATACTCTAATGCGTCTTTGAATTTACCAGTAGAAAAGTCAAGTTTATTTTGATATGCTTTAAGTAAAGCCTCTGCTTGAGTAGGACCTGCAGAATTAAATTTACCTGGCGTTAATCCAACTTTTTCATACAGAGTTTCTACCTCTGTTTCAATAGGGCTTCCACTTTTTGCTGTTACGGCAACCGTTTTTGTAACGATTTTATCGTAAACACACTCCATTAACGGTACCCAGTATTTTCTATCGAAATTATCTTGGATAATCTTAGAGATTAATGTTTTGTAAGGTAACGGCGAAGCATTAAAGTTGGAAATGAATTTGTTTGTGATAAACATTGGCCCATTTACAGATGTATCGGCCATAGGGAATAAAATATCAGGGAAGAAACCAAGAGTCCACTGTAAATTCATTTCATCTAAAGCGTTACCACATTTATCGGTTTCTATATAAGCCATTTGCTTTAAAATAGAGTCGCCACTGTACTGAATACCAGCAACGGCGCCTTGCTTCTGTGCTTTTTGTTTTTCACCGGGAACACCAACTTCTTTTAAAACAATACAGTTGTGAATGTTTTGTCTTTTCTCTTCGTAGAAGTTAGCCCAGTCAAAACCAACAGCACCTTTTGTAATATCAGGCATTGTAGTTTCAATCTTCTTCTCGTCGTATAAAGAGCTTCTAATAATTATTTTCACGAAACGACGGTATAGTGCCGGCGACTCTTCTTCCATTACCTGCAAATCGTTAGCGATAGCAATAATACGAGTATCGGTAACATCTACATCTGGATTCATTAAAGCTGCGTTAAGTCGGTCTATACGGTCTGGCATATTTTCAACGTACTTAATATCGTATTCTGGATAGGTTCTCATACCCGATAACTTCCATCCTTTTAATTCACGTTCACGAACAATGTGTAATAATGGAGCATACTTATCCTTATCCATTTTTTCTACCTTGTCGATTTCGTCAAGGATCAACCAGAAGTTTCCGTACCCGTCTAATGTAGAAAGATAAAGTAAAGCATCTTCATACTCGTATTTTCCAGGCTTAATGTCGCCACTTGACGCTTCGGCTTCTGGCATTCCAGCTTTCATTCTTTCATCCTTAATTCTTTTCAGATCTTCCTTTAATGCCTTTAGGGTTTCTTCGCTTCTTTTGAATTTAAGAAGCTCTGTTTTTACCGTTTCGAATTTAGAGTAATCTTCCTTTGCAGCGTTCCATAATTCTCCAAAAGTATTGAAACCGGCGGTTGATATGGTTGTGCTGGAAAGTGAATCCAACTGGTTTTTACCACGAATTAATCTCGATCTGATTTCCTCTTTATCTGGAAACCAATATGGTTTTAAATAGCTAAACTTTGCTTGACCGGCAACAACAGCTTTAAGGTTTGGAATACCTTCGATGAACTCGGATTTTTCTGTACCAACGAAAAGGAACTCAGCTTTAACCCCAGCATCTTCTGCAAATTGTCGTATAGAGTAAGATTTTCCAATGGAAGATGAACCGACCTCAAGAATAGGAACGTCCATACGGATTAACTCCTTTATTAATTCCTTGTACTCGACAACATCTGGTTCGTAAGCTCCACTGTTAGCGTCTTTCTTAATGGATTCTCTATTTGGTGTATTAGCCATTGTATTTTTTTATTTGAATGTGTGTATGATAAATTTGGTAAGAATAGTAAATAACTCCTAATAAAAGGAATATCGCATATAAAACTGTTAGTGCCTTTGTTTTTTGCATCATAATTTTAATTTACCACTTACCTTGCGGGCAAGTGAAGTCCTTTAATCCAGACTTTACATAAACAAAACAGCCACAATCTCCGCATCTTGAAATAGTCATAGACTGACTTTCTGCACGGAGCAATAGAGGGCAACCCTCACATATTTTAAGCCGTTGCTGGTGTACTTTCTCTGGTACTTCCAGTCCCATTGTTTGATTTAACATCACTTTCCATTTCGCTAATTACAGGAATAATCCTTTCGTCAACAGTCACGATAGCAAATTTATCTAAATTCTCGGAACTTTCAATAGGTTTGCTATCATTTTTATTATCTTTTTTCAAATACTTTCTGATATAAAGTACATTGTTGTAATTTATCAGGGTTTTATACCTTTCCCTTTCAGTTAAGCTGGTAGTTATCGCACACACAAACTCGGTGTTGCCAATTTTAACAACATCGCCAACCTTAACATTATCAAAGTTAAGATCTTTTGTGGGATATAGTTTATCTCCAACTATTATTGCCCAACTATCACCTTTAATATCGGGGTACTCCCTAATATGACGGATTTGATTGGTGTTTATTGAAAAAGGATTAAGATGCTGACTTTCGCCAAACACATTAATTTCAAGAAACGATACACTGCCTTTACATTTTATTTTATCAATCATCTTTCTTTTTTTTACGAGATTTAGGTTTTGTCTTTTTACGCTCAACAAAACTTTTTTCTTCGTATGACTGACGTTTTTCGCTAAAGAATTTTATTCCCAGAAACACAATCAATATTACCACGGCAATCTTCACGAGCATCCAAAGCATACTTGGTTCGCCGGTACCTTGATTACCTCCCTGTTCCATTACTTATACTTTTTACAATTTTCTTTTGATTTATTGAACTTTCCCTCAATCTTGGCAAGTTGCTTGTAATACGTCGAGCATTCATCAAGGTGATCTTTAGCAATGTGCTTGGCAACGGTCTTTATGGACACGCCTTTCTTCATAAATTTCTTTATGGTTTGGGCGTGTTCCATTTCAACCTTTGTGCCTTTGGCTAATTCTCTTTTGTTCATTAATCTTTTTTGCCAAAAAGAGGCTCGTTATACTTTTTCTTAGTATAAGCGTTAAAAATTAACGCGGCAACTATTACTGCAATAATCAGTGTTACCACGAATGTTCCTTTGTGAAATCCTTGTAGAATCATCATTTTTTTTTGGTTTTTATTGGTTTATATTTATTTTAATTAAATTTTTGGTATGGTTTAGTTATATAGCCGTAACGTAATATGGTTTAGCGAGCCTGCCATAAATAGAATAAGCGTCCTTGCCCGTGTTTTTAGAACGCGTTTCATCTTTTACAGCAACGTATTCATACTCCTTATTATCTTTAGTTTTTTTAGCTACCAAAGCTTTTGCTTCTTTTAGTCCGTCTGTCATACTATTAAGACTCCAGCCTCTTAAATCTATTTTTTTTCCCATTTTATTTATTTTTTCATTTTAACTTAAAAAATAATTTATTACCTGTCAAAAAATTAATAAAACCAATCGCAACAATAATCAAAAGCACAATGATAATAAAACGCATCGTCTTTCTCGCTTTTATACATTCAGCGCCGTTAGGCTTGTTATCACAGTTGCCAAAGACGGGATCTGGAGTATTTTGTGCCATTTTGTTTTTAAGTTTTAAATTTTTGGTATATTTTCTGGAATTGCATCCCACTCGCCCTGCTTGTCGCCATCAATAAACAACTTCTGGTGAGAAGCGTTACCAATGTTGCCACTAAACACCTTGTTGTCTTTTGTACCCTCAAGGGCAATTTCAACTTCCCGGCGTTCATCAAAGTATAACCTCTGCGGATCTCCTTGCAGGTAAGGCATTATTTCCACTAACGGACTAACTTTTTGACCCTTATGATTTCTTTCCAAAATCATTTTTAAGATGTCGGTATCCCTCAAATGAGCGAATATCTTATCTGGGTTGTCAAAGAACTCCATAAGATCTGCTTTGGTATTAAAACAAAGCGTGTCTTTTGAGAAATAAACCTTTCCCATTAGTTTATTCTTCGCGTCGAACCTCTGTGGCTCGTTAGTGGAAAAGGCAATCCTGTACTTTTTTTCTTCTTCAATCATAACTTTACATTTATTGGTTTTACATTACATTTCTGGCATTAACATATAGGTTTCATACGAAACAGCCGGCATTTGATCCCAAGACCAAGAATCACCACACTGACCAGTAGTAGGATTTGGCTCTTCGCCAGGCTGGCAGCCCGTAACCATAAAACTACTTTCTGTTTTTTTATTACGCATAACGTAAACAATAACGGCGATAATTGCCGATACAATAATTATCAAACCTAAGTTTTTCTTTATAAATTCCATCTTAGTTGAGTTTATAAATTTCCGTCTTTCAATAACGACGTTCCAGGATCACCGATTCCGAACGCTACCGTGTTAAGACCTGCTTCTGTTTCCCTAAAAGGAGTAATGTAGTCAAGTCCACCGTAATTACTTTCGAAGCCACCCTCCATAAAGTAACCACTTTCAGCCATTTTTGCTTTTTCAAAAGCGTCTTGTAACGCGGCGCAAGGGTGAGGCATATTCGAGTTTAACCTTACGTTAGCTAACCCTTTGATGCACTGATCAAGTTTTATTCTTGCTTGTTCAGCACTTTCACCTGCAGATCCTCTGCCAGCCATCTTAGGAAACTTTGGCAATTTAATTACAAGCGTGTTGTCCGCTTTATTTTTACGAATAATGCCTACTATTACGGCAATCACAATTAATCCTATTGCAATCCAAATCCAGTTTTTCTTAATCCAATCCATTGTTTTCATTGTTTCTATTTTTTTAGGTTATTTATTTATATACTTCCGAGGTTAAAAACTTCATTAATTTCTACGTTATTAAAAGAGATAAACCCTATTTTCATACTACGCTTACCTTTAAGGCTTATATTAACCTTATCTCTATCGCTTATAATGTAAGATAAGTTCGCTATACCAGCTTTCAAAACGTCAGCAAGGGTAAATGTTATTCTATTGGGCAATATATTTTCTCCAGGAGCGATAGTAATTTTATCTGGGTTTGATATACGGGAAACAAATTTATCGTTGATGTAAACGTCATACTCTTGATCACTAATCATAATGTCAAGAGATCCAGTATTGTTTAATTTGAAAAACGCAGTAAGATCGACCTTTGAAATAGAAGCTGAGTTTATTTTAAAGCCAGCATATTCCAAAGGAGCTTTGCTTATTTTATTAAGCTCATTCAACAGATAAACAATAATACCCACTATTGCACCGATCAAAAGACCTATAATTATTTTACCAGTTTTAGTCATCGCATTTAACAATCCCTCCGTCTTTGATTATTTTTACCTTATGATAATTTATGTATAACCTCATAAGAAAATCCACCGCTAATAATATTGCTATTATAGTACCTAAACCTAATAACGACTTAGAGCTTTTTATGTTTTTTAAATCAAAATCCATTATTTAGCTAAAATTATTAATGTTCCCCCTAAAAATACGCCGGCACCAAATTTAACCCATCCGTTATTCCACCATTTACGATCTTCCAGCTTAATGTTTTTCATCACATCAACTTTAGTATAAGGGTTTGGATTAATCAATTCTACCTTTGCCTCTTTTTTACCCAGTAACCAGCCTTTGTAGCCCTTTACTCGCTTCTCGCCTATATTCAACGTGAACGCAGATTTAAAACTCACAGAATCGAACTTAACGCCCTCTTTCTGTATTGATCCTGCTATTTTATACCACTGGCTTGTATCAGCTTTAAACTTTGTTCCAACTCTGATGCCCTCGGTAGTAGTGATGCTATCTCTTCCCGGCAATCGTATCGTATCGTGTATTGTTATAACAACAGTTCCACTTGAACCAGAGTATGTTGCCATAATATTTTTTATCTTGGTTGAAGCCTCAAATTTTACCTGTTCATTTAAAGAAGTAAGCAATGAGTTTTTCAGTAATTCCTTTTCAATCTCTTTTGTTTTCTGAGCAACCACTTGGTTTTGAAGAGCTATTTCCTGCCCGAGCTTATTTGCTTTCTTTTCAAATTCATTTGCCTTACCCTCGTACATCTGCATCTGCACGCCGTTACTATTAATGGTTAGATCTTTTAAATGACAGCTACGCACAAAAAAGATAATGAACACGAATTGCCCGATAATCACCATCTTTTTTAGTGGTAGTTTATTTAAGTCTATTTCTTTAAATTTCAATCCAAACATTATTATTATGCGTTAGAGTTATTTGCGTCCTGCATAAACTCTGGAGGCAAAGAAGTTCCAACTGGACGTGCTGGTTGGGCTTTGTGCTCCTTTTTTATACTCGGCACTCCAAGAGTTCCTGGGGCATTTGATGTTGTAGGTGCTTTTTCAGGTACAGCCTCTTTTACAGATAAAACTGGCTCTGGTTTGCTTTCAACAACCTTGTCTTCGTCTGGAACAATTTGCATTTTCGGATGTTGCGGTTGTGGTCTCGGCTCTACCGGTGAACCTATATTCCCTCCGTAATTGCTATTATTATTCGCAGCCAATTCGGCAGCTTGTTTCTTCTTCTTGCGAGATCTTACCACAAGAACGATGATTACTACAACTACAAGTACAATTACCCCTATGATAATGAACTTCTTTTTTGGTGTCATTTCTTTAAACATAACTTTACATTTTTAATGGTTAAACTTTTACTTTTTCTTTTTGTACGTTTTAGCTTTTGTTTTTCTTGCACTCGCAGTGCTTGTTTCGTGTTTCTGCGACTTGTTAAGATACTTACGATCTTTGTTGATTGCTGATTTGCTTCTTTTTTCCATTTTTGTTTATTTTTAGGTTATTAATTATCGGTTCATTAATTGCTTAAATTTAGCCGCTCTTTTGGAGCTTGTGGGATGCGTAAGTTGTTCTTCCAGTTTACGAATTTCCTTATCGGCTTTTTGTTTAATCTTCTTTATTTGAAGTTTAATAATAGCGTTTTTTGTTGGTTGTTTTGCTGGCATTTTTATTGTTTTTAAGGTATTAAGAATATCTAAGTTGTGCTTTTAAATCCGCTCTCAATCCTTTAATCTGGTTTGCTATTCTAATAGCTCTACCAAATGTAAGGTCTGAAATTGCTTGGTCATATCTGTCTTCAAGAACATTGATTGAGTTAATCAAGGTTTGAATATACTCACCCTTGTTCATAGAACGGTTAGGTCTTGCCTCATCCACGATATATGTTCTCGGGAAAGGATTATAATACATAGGACCAGGGTAACCATATCCATAAGGAGGATACGGAACAGCAGGATTACCTGAATTAATTGGAGGAGGAGGAGTTGGCGCTGGAGGAGGCGTACCCATAATACTATCACCTGGAGGCGGAGTAGGTGTCGGAGTAGGTTCTGGAGGCGGAGTAGGAGTTGGTGCTGGCGTAGACGGGAAAAACCCTCTCGGCATCACATAATTACTTTCCTGCGATTTACGACTGCGTAGCCAAATAATTATTCCAATAACAGCAAGTAGCACTACGGCTACCACCATCATCTTTTTCTTATCTTGTAACAATTCTTTTACCATTTTTATTAATTTTTGAAATTATTAACCCATATAGTAACCCGACTCGTTCTTTCCGTAACTTGGTAATTGTCTTAACGCAAGATCAGTTAAAATACCGGTAATAACAGAAGCTACCGCTAAAGTAACGCTTGTGGTAATTAGGTATTTTTTATCTGGTAATGCAAACAGCTTACCTTTTGTAATACTGTCAGGGAATCCGTACTGATTCACGTTGTCTGTTACGATAAACTCAACAAGACCGGTTACAAAGCCAAGTATCGCTACTACGGCTGTCGGAGTTGCTAATAATTTAGCGTCATCTTTCAATGCTCCACCTACTGTTTTACCCTTACGTTTTACTTGATAAACTGTGCGGACCGTTAAAAATATGACTAATAAAAACAAGATGAAAACCATTGGATTCATCAATGTTGATTTTGTTTCTTTTTCTGATACTGCTATTGTTTCCATTTTTTATATATTATTTTGTTAAAATTATGTTGCGTCGTCTTTATTTTCAGAAGCCGATTCTGGCTCTGATATTTTATCAAACTGTTCTGGGTGCTGTTTTACAATACCCTTTGTAATTACATCAGCAATATCATTCATTGCGTGAACGTAAGCCTTGTCAAAAGACTCGATCTCATTCCCGTGTTTCTTTCTAAGGCGATTGATAGCCATATTGGTCATCATTTCGTTATACCTTTTGAAATGCTGGCTTAATTCTACTCTACCCCATTTTGGATTTAACTCAACAAGTAGGTCTACCAATTTCTCGGTATTGTCGTGCCATTTCTTTTCGCCAATCACCGAAGTATTCTTATCCCTGCTTATCATTCCACTAAGCATATCTCCAAAAGAAACAAGCTGTGCTTTCATTACGCTGGAAATCTTAGCGCCGTTATTTTCGCCATACCACATACCAAGAGATCTTCCGATTTGGTCTTGGGTTTTTAGCATACGCTTTGTAGTATCATTCACGTCGGCAGATCCATTAAAGTAAGCAATAACATATTGACGCATCCAGAAAGCGTATTCAGCCCAAAGTTTACGCAAGTATTGGTTTAACTCCTGCTCTTTCTCAGTAATCTTATCCTTAATCGCTTCTTTTTTAATTTGCTTGGCAAACTCGCCCTGCTCTTTTTCCTTACCGCGTTTACGGATATAGATTATAAAAATTATCACGAACACTACGATTAGTACAACTAACCAGAATGTTCTATTTTTCATCATTTCTCTTAATTTTTCCATTTTTCTTTACTTTTTACATTACATTTTAAACATTTACATTACTTAATCCAAAATTGTTGAATAAATTGACCGCGTTTGTTTTCCCGACAATAGCTTTTGCCGAAACAAAGTTTGCTGTAAGGTACGCTAGGGAATTTAAAAACTCAGTACTAAAAGGCTGACCTTTTGATTTAAGCATATCTTTGAGAGCAATACTGTAAGCTGTTAAAGAAGATATTTCTTCTATATTTAATTTATCATACAAGTCTTGCTTAATACTAACTTGATTTTGAATAAGAGTAGCTCTGTCTCCAGAACCGGCAACTTCAAGCCATATCGCGAACATACCATCGACCTTATTTTTCTTAGTTTGATCCAAAACATTATCTTGTGATGGAGTAAACGACATAAACACTACAATGATCACTATGATCACGGCAATTCCTATTATGTATTTTATTGTCTTATTCATTTTATAAGCCTTGATTTAGTAGTGCAATATCAGCAACTGGATTTCCTGTTACTCTTGGGTATTCTGCGTACTGAACAATACTGGTATAGTTAGAATCGCTAAGTATTTTTTGAGCCTCTGCCTCTAATATAGCATCAACTATTGGGTTTCCTGTAAGCCTAACAACATCCGATACGTCGGCGCCAGCTCCCCAGTCTTTCGATATATCCTCAAACAGAGGCGTTGTATTATCAACTTGTCTTCCAATCGTAAACGATATGACTAAAGACGATAAAGGGTTTATAGTTAAATCAACATTTGTATTCCTGTCTACCATAATATTGAAATCCGCAGCGTCAATTATTAACGCATTTGGATTTGTAGGAGAAACATAATTTAACGGCTGGAACTGTAATAACTCGTCATTACCGGTAATAGTTTTTTGGCTAACAATTATGTTATTCGCTAACTGATCGATAGAGTTAACTATCATCTTTACACCCTCTAACAAAAAAGACTTTCCTTGAAGATCTCGGTAAATATCGGTTAAGGTAAATCCACCATTAAGAGTAACAACTGCTGACGGAGGAGCTATCGGCACAAAAGCTACATATTCACCAGCAGCACCACCATTAGCTAAAAGACCAACAGAGTTAGATATATCATTATAAACAATAATAGCTGTCGATGTAATACCAGATAAGAAAAAACTTAAAACAGTATTTGTAACTGGATCAATAATAGCAACTTGGTTTGTTAGTTTTGTAACATAAAGAAGATTATTTATTGGATTATAACAAATATCTGCTGGGTTATTCGCTAAAACAGGTATGATCGGAGTAAGTATGTTTGTAAGCGTGTCTAATCCTATCACGTTATTACTTGTAAAACCAAGCATATAAACAGAGTTGTTCGATGAGCATAAAGAAATACTCTGCAATCCAACAAGACCGGTTACAGTAGCAAGAATAGTTAAGTTCGTCAAACAATCAATGGTAAAAACATTATTTGTTATAGAATCAGTTACATATATTCTGTTTAAAACAGGACTAAACGCCGCTCTTTGTAAAAACGCCGCACCTACAACAATGAAAAAAGGTGTCGCTAAATTTGTTACGCAACTTATTTCACACATAATAGGACCTCCAAGTCCAACTACATACATACTGTTGTTTACTGAATTATATGTTAATCCAGCCGTTTGTGGAACAACCGTCGGTATGATAGGAACACCTACAATCGCGTTTGTCGCACAATCAATTCTAATAATTGTAGCCCCAAGCGAATCACCAACATACATTTGATTATTAGTTGGGCAATAAGCTATTGATGTTCCAAAGAAACCAGGTGTAGGGATTGTAGCAAAAACAGTATTTGTTACAGTATCAATAACCTCTACGGTACTCGAAATAGGGTCTGCTGTATAAATGAAATTATTAAACGGACAAAATGCAGCGTCAACCGGCCCTAGACCAACAGGTGTAAGGACAGGTTGAAGAATACTCGGAGGAGGATTAACTGGTGCACCTAAAAATAGGTTATTTGTGAACCCGAAAAGATCAACAGTTTGAGTAACAGCAGTAGGATTTTGAATAGCAAAAACAAGAGTATTACTAAGTCTTGTTATCTTGTTGCTTGAAACATTAGGATCTGTACCCTCTAAAAAATCGCCTACACGATCAAGCGACTCGTCGGAAGCCTTGTACGCCAACGAATTTTCAAAGTTTCCCTCACGGGAAATTCTTGATAGTAAAGGTTTGCTATCCATCCCTGCAAAAATATAACAAATTTGAAATAATTAGTAGATTTTTACCGATAATTATAGTGAACGGCAATCGTTCACCTGTTCAAAACTTGTTAAAGCAAATTTCTAAGCGCGGCTACTAATTTTGGTTGTGGTGACATATCAGTTTTATCAGCGCGGATATTTGTGTGAACAAACAT